>Ga0307443_1001100_pt1 | contig 16543 bp, 13 predicted proteins | sample SalMarSW160220MG_FD_202148 | JGI IMG/M metagenome (GOLD analysis project Ga0307443, IMG submission 202148) | Salt marsh sediment microbial communities from the Plum Island Ecosystem LTER, Massachusetts, United States - SW1601-220 | ecosystem: Environmental > Aquatic > Marine > Intertidal zone >... | reverse complement strand
CCCGAAGGCTGAACGCTTCATCAATGACTCGTCGGCAAACAATATGCTTACCCGCGCGATGCGTGCACCGTGGCGGCTTTAAAATTGATTATTGACTATTGATTATTGAAGGCTTGCTTTTCGTTGCTGGTTTTTAAAAAGTTGAAAATTGATTATCATTTGTTGGTTATGAGATAGTGGAGCTCTTATTATGAAGGCAAGAGGGATTAATCGACGTCAATTTTTGAGGGAAGCAGCGGGAGCGTCCGCAGCGGCTGTGGGTTTTCCCTATTTAGTCGCATCATCGGCGCTGGGTCTGGCGGGGGCCGTTGCGGCGAGTAACAGGATTGTAATGGGCGCTATTGGTGTGGGCGGGCAGGGGACGCGGCACGTGGGTGGGGGAATATGGGTGCAGGGCGGAGGCTTTCTTAGTAAGCCGGAGGTGCAGTTTGTGGCTGTATGCGATGTGAATACCAACAATCGCAATCGTGCCCGTGACATTGTTAACAAGCATTACGGCGACAGTGACTGCGCGAGCTATAATGATTTTCGGGAGCTTACGGCACGGGGGGACATCGATGCCGTACTGGTTGCTACGCCGGACCACTGGCATGTGCTGACATCGATCGCCGCTGTAAAGGCCGGTATGGACGTTTACTGCGAGAAGCCGCTCTCGCTTACAATCAGGCAGGCCAGAGAGATAGCCGATACGGTCAAAAGATACGGGCGAATATTCCAGACGGGTACTCAGCAGCGCTCGTGGCGGGAATTTCGGTTTGCCTGTGAGCTGGTTCGCAACGGGTATATCGGCCATGTAAAATCTATAACGGTCAACGTCGGCGGGCCGCCTTTATGGTCGTGTGATGCGCACGGGGAGCCGCAGCCGGAGTGGCTTGACTGGAATATGTGGCTGGGGCCGGCCCCGTGGAGGCCTTATACATCGAAGATTGCGCCCGGCGGGTGGATGGCATATCGCGACTATTCGGGCGGTGAGATGACAAACTGGGGGGCGCACATGTTCGATACCGCACAGTGGGCGATGGGAATGGACGAAAGCGGGCCGGTGGAAATCATTCCGCCGGACGGTAAAGATTACAAAGTGCTAACCTACAAATATGCCAACGGCACTATTATGATGCGCGATAAGATAAGCAAAGAGGTGCCGGGCGTTTTGTTTACGGGGACCGAAGGGAAAATTGAGGTCAGCCGTGAACACTTGATAACACAGCCGGAGAGCTTAATCAGGCAAAAACTCGGCCCTGATGAAATACATCTTTATGAAAGCAAGAACCATCCGGATAATTTTCTGCAATGTATCCGAACCCGCGAAAGACCGGCCAGTGACGCTGAGGTGGGATGTCGCTCGATTACGGTCTGCCATTTGGGAAATATTGCATACTGGCTCAAACGGCCGCTGAAGTGGGACCCCAAGAAAGAACAATTCTTAAATGACGCGGAGGCGGACAAGATGAAAGCGAGGGCTATGCGGGCCCCGTGGCACTTGTAGGACCATTATCAAATCCTTAAAGGTTTATTGCCGGTAGACTAAATAGCAAACAAAAGGTGTTGTATATTATTATGTTCTGTTATTTTAAATTGCTTATAATGCGACTAAAGGTTTCTACATTAATACTTGGTACAATAAGTATCGGGAGTATTATTCTCGCATTGAAGGCTAGCAACGAGCCAATGCTGTCGATATTCAGGGACACATGGGTTGATTCTTTCTTTCAACAATTTGGTACTGGCAATTCGATTATATTCAGCCTTTCAATTGGATTTCTCGTTAGCATGATTTTCTATCTGTTGGTTGTTTGGTATCCTAATAAGCGAAAAAAGAACATTATTAAGCATAACCTTGAAGAACAATACCATTTTTTCAAAGAAGGTACGATACATATTCTTTTGAGTGCATGTGCTGCTGGTGGGGGTGGTTAGGATGGAAACTTGCTTTCTAAGCTGTCAGATCAAAATGAATTTAGGAAATATTTTAACGAGCCAATTTCTGAATCTCAAAATAAATGGCATGCTGTACTTAACGGACTTAATGAATATTTATTGAGGGAATTATTGGTTGAGTTGGAAATCCTATTGAATGAGGTAACGTTCGTTCTCAGCAATGTAGATATAGACGATCAAAATGTATACTCGTTCTTCAAGCGACTTTCACAAGCTGTACATAGATTGAAAAAATCAACTTTAGAATATGAAGAGGTAAAACAATTATCACGGTTCCTTTGGGAGATGTTTGCAGGATGGAGTTTTATAGATGGTTATCGAGAAGATGATATTGTGATGGTTATGATCGAAAAGATATGAAAGATCGAATTAAACATAACAAGCCGCTTAAGGCCGACCGTGCTACACACGGGGCGGCTTGGTGGACCAGTTATGATCCGTTGTTTGTTTTTAACCGGTTCCGCGATATAGGAAGGGCTCTTCGACAATCTCGCAATGACGACGAAATGGATTCCCGCTTGCGCGGGAATGACAAAAGAGGTACCTCTGTGAGATAAGCTTTGCTATCTCACGGGGTAAAAGATTAAAATGGTGCGAAATATCGTACCTTGAATAATTATTGTATGATGCCGGTATAAAATGATAAGACCAATTCAACCAAACAATCCATTCACAGCGGACGCCGAGAAACGCTGGAAGGTTATTCCAGAATGGGCACAGCGGGAAATCCTCAGCAACGTATTCTGCAGTAGATGCTTGGGTTCAGTACCCATTGTCCTTGAGAAAGCAGAAATGAGGCAAGACGAACTGATCCTAAGTGGTAAATGCCAGCATTGCGGCAAAGACATCCGCCGCGTTGTTGAACCTGAGAACGAATAGTCAAAGTGGTGCGAAATATCGCAGGCTATATGAAAGGCTGCGAACGAAAAGCAAGTTCGGTCAAAATCCAGATGTCTCGACTGCGCTCGACATGACGACGAAAGGGGCAATTATGGATAAATTCGAATCAATCTGCGAAGAGTTATTATCCCTGATTGAAGAATGGAAGCCAAAACTATCGGCGCTCGGCAATGATGTTATTACCAAGAGACGTAACAGTCAAAATCGCACCATCAAGCAAATTACAGGACACATGGTGGATTCGGCCTCTAATAATACGCATCGAATAGTTCACCTGCAATACCAGGAAAGCCCCTTGATATTTCCGGATTATGCAAATCTCGGGAATAATGACAGGTGGATTGCGATTCAGAACTATCAGGAGGAAGTTTGGAACGACCTGGTTCAATTATGGAAATATTCCAACATGCACATTGTCCACGTGATAAAGAATATAAACATTGAAAAACTGGAGAATGTCTGGATTTCCGCTCTGAATGAAAAAATATCACTCGAGGCCATGGTCGTTGATTTCCCTCGGCATTTCAAACTACATCTTGACGAAATAAACGAATTAATAAACAAAGAATAAATGCTGAAGTTGGAGGATTTTTCCAATCCACTTCATTCGCTTTGCTCATTCAGTTGTTGCCACCCCTTGCCCATAGATTCTCTTGATAAGAAGGTGCCTGGAGGGTATAGTATCGGCAGTTAGAAATTTGACTCGCCTTCAGCGAAGCTATTAAAATAGATTCCTCCGCTTCGGCACGACTTTGTCGTGCCTTCGGTCGGAATAACAGAGCGTATAAAATGTTACACTCACTTTTTAGAAACGGCAATAGGTTAATGAACAGGCGTGATTTTTTAAAGACTATGGGCTTAGGTGCAGCAGCATTGGCCGTTCCGTGGTGCGCGAGCGGCATTTCGCGGGCGGCAGGAAAGACGGGTAGAAAATTGAATTTTGTTTTCTTTCTCATCGATGATTTGGGGTGGATTGATGTGGGCTGTTATGGGAGCAGTTTCTACGAGACGCCAAACATTGATAAACTGGCAAGCGAAGGTATGCGATTCACCGAGGCCTACGCGGCCTGTCCGGTCTGCTCGCCGACGCGGGCCAGCATCTTAACGGGCAAGTATCCTGTAAGATTAGGGATAACGCAGTGGATAGGTGGGAGCAATGAGCCAACCCCGTACAAGCACTATATGCCGCTTGAGGAGGTGACGGTAGCCGAAGTGCTGAAGAGCCGGGGGTATGCGACGGGCTTCGTGGGCAAGTGGCATTTAGGCAATAAGCCTTATTATCCGGAACATCAGGGATTCAATATCAATATAGGTGGTGACTATTCGGGAGCGCCGCCGACTTACTTTTATCCCTACAGGAAAAATAACCGGGCGTTGGAGGAGATGCCGCCGGGGGGTGAGAAAGATGAGTACCTGACGGACCGGCTGACGGATGAGTCGCTGAAGTTTCTGGAGGCGAACAAGGACAAGCCGTTCTTGCTGTACCTTTCGCACTATGCGGTGCACACACCGATAGAATCGAAGGAGGCGCTTACGGAGAAATATAAGACCAAGGCCGCGAAACTACCGAAGACCGATAGGCCTCGTTTTGTTCCGGTATATGGTCGTTACAAAACACGACAGGTTCAGGACAATCCGGCTTTTGCGGGGATGGTTCAAAGTGTGGATGAAAGCGTCGGGCGGGTGATGAAAAAGTTAGAGGAATTAGGCGTGGCGGACAATACGATTGTGATATTCATGTCCGACAATGGGGGCCTCTCCACCGTGCTGTCGGAGGCGCCGACGAGCAATCTGCCTTTGCGAGCGGGCAAGGGCTGGCTGTACGAGGGCGGTATTCGCGAGCCGATGATTATCAAATGGCCGGGCGTGATCAAGGGGGGCAGCGTATGCAGTGAGCCGGTGACGAGCACGGACTTCTATCCTACAATGTTAGAGATGGCGGGACTGCCGCTGATGCCCAAACAGCACATTGACGGCGTTAGCCTGGTACCGCTGTTGAAAAACAAGGGTAAGCTGAACCGCAAGGCGATATACTGGCATTACCCGCATTATCACGGCAGCGGGAACCGGCCGAGCGGAGCGGTGCGGGCCGGGGATTATAAACTTATAGAATGGTATGAAGATAACAGTATTGAGCTGTACAATCTGCGAAACGATATGGGCGAAAGGCACGACCTGGCGAAGGAGATGCCGGAAAAGGCGGCGGAGCTTCGGTCGATGTTAGGTAATTGGCGAAGGCAAGTGAAGGCGAAGACGCCGGCATTGGGGCCGCGGGCCGATTTCAAGATATGGAAAGATTCGAAGAGATAACAACAAAGGGATAAGGAATAGTTTTTACGACAAGGAGATTCGAAAGTGACAAAGAGTTACAAAATTGCTGTGATACCAGGTGACGGGACCGGGCCGGAAGTGACTGTTGAAGCGGTAAAGGTACTGAAAGCTACCGCGGACAAGTTCGATTTCAAAGTTGATTTAACGGAGTTCGATTTCGGCGGCGAAAGATACAAAAAGACCGGCGAGACCCTGCCCGACAGCGCGGTCGAAGAGCTTCGCAAATTCGATACAATCCTGTTGGGTGCAATCGGGCACCCGGACGTGGCGCCGGGAATTCTCGAAAAGGGCATTTTGCTTAAGGCCCGCTTTGAATTAGACCAGTATATAAATTTGCGTCCAGTTAAGCTCTATCCGGGCGTAGAGACGCCGATAAAAGACAAAGGGCCTGACGAAATAGATTTTGTTGTAGTTCGCGAAAACACCGGCGACCTTTACACGGGTACGGGCGGTTTTACAATGAAAGGGACGCCGCAGGAAGTGGCGGTGCAGTCGGCTGTTTATAATCGTTTTCAGGTTGACCGCTGTTTGAAATACGCATTCGAGTACGCACGCAAATACGGCAAGAAGGCACGCGGCAAGGGCGATAAGAACACCCTCGCTCTTTGCGGCAAGACCAACGTGCTGACCTATATCTACGACCTGTGGGAGCGGGCCTTCCACGAAATGGGCAAGGCCGAATATCCGGATATTGAAAGAGAATATTACCACGTCGACGCGACCTGTATGTGGATGGTCAAGAACCCTGAATGGTTCGACGTTATCGTGACCGGCAATATGTTCGGTGACATTATCACCGACCTTGGCGCAATGGTCCAGGGCGGTATGGGCATCGCAGCGGGCGGAAATATCAACCCCGAAGGCGTCAGTATGTTCGAGCCGATCGGCGGGAGCGCACCTAAGTACACCGGCAAGAGTGTTATCAATCCCTTAGCTGCCATCTGCGCTGCGCAAATGATGCTTGAGACGTTAGGTGAAGAAAAGGCCGCCGAAAAGCTCGAGGATGCGGTCAAGTTTGTAACCGCCAGCAAGTTAAAAAGCCTGCAGGCCGGACGAATGGGTTACTCAACGAGCGAAGTAGGAGACTTGGTCGCTGAAAAAGTAGTTAAGTAAATGGTAGTTGTCAAAATGTGAAACACGAAATCCTAAATCCGAAATTCGAAACACGAAATAGTTAGCAGTTAATTAGCGAATTAGTTCCTGTTGTGGAAAGCAAAGACTTACGATGTCACCCCTGCGAAAGCAGGGGGCCAGAGCGAAAAAGCTGGATTCCCGCTTTCGCGGGAATGACAAATACTGTTTCCGTAACAGTAACTAATTAACCAGTTAACTAATCAACTGTTTTGTTTCGGATCTCGATATTCGGATTTTGAGATTTTCAGGAAGATGCCAGCTAATCTTACACCGGAATATTTAAAGGCTGAGAAGTGGTTTCGCAGTGCCGGAACCAATGAGGAGAAGATTCTGGCACTCGAGCGGATGCTGGCGGTGATGCCCAAACACAAGGGTACCGACCATCTCAAGGCCGATTTGCGCAGGAAACTGAGCAAGCTCAGAGATGTGGCCACGCAAAAGAAGGGCGGAAAACACGTCGATATTTTCCACGTGCCACGCAGCGGGGCGGGCCAGATTGTTCTTTTGGGTATGCCGAACTGCGGCAAAAGCTCTATCGTTGCGGCGATGACAAACGCAAAAGCCAACGTCGCCGATTTTCCCTTCGCAACAACTGCTCCGGTTCCGGGGATGGTGACATTCGAGGACGTGCACATTCAATTAGTTGATATGCCACCGATTACCGCTGACTATATGGCCCCGGGCCAGGTCGGAACGTACCGCAACTGTGACTTGATTGCTATTGTCATTGACCTTTCCGCCGACGTGTGGGAGCAGTTGGAGACCTGCCTTGATTTTCTCGAATCGAAAAGCCTGCTCATCGATGCCGAAACCCCAGCCCTGGATGAACACGGCAATGTCCTGGCTAAAAAGGCGTTCTGCATTTGTACAAAATCCGATATCGCCAAGCCGGACGCTCTTGAAACGCTAAAGAAATCTTGCAAATATCCTTTTGATTTTGTCGAAGTCTCCGTGCAAACCGGTACGGGTCTTGAGAAACTCTCCGGCGTGCTCTTTAGCTTATTGGATATCATTCGCATTTATTCCAAGCCGCCTGGCAAACCCGCTGATATGACAGACCCTTTCACACTGCCGGCCGGCTCAACGGTTATGGACATGGCCACCGCTGTTCATCGCCAGTTAGCTGAGAAACTCAGGTTCGCAAGAATCTGGGGCACTGGCGTCTATGACGGCCAAAACGCCCAACGAAATCACGTCCTGAACGACAAAGATATTATCGAATTGCATTTCTCGTAAAAAATAATTACACTGTTTTCAGCAAATGAACAGACAACAAAACTTCCCAAGAAAGGGCACTGTTAATTATGGAATGTCAGAAGGAAGAGAATCTAAAAAATTGTAATTGCACATATCCCTGTAACAAAAAGGGATTATGCTGCGAATGTATAAGGTATCATTTGTCCCTGAAGGAACTGCCCGGCTGCTGTTTTCCCGACAATATCGAGAGGACATACGACCGCAGCTTCAGGGCCTTCGCCAAGGCCTGGGGATTGTAAAACGCTTTATTTAAGTGATGGCAGAAAAAGAAAAACCAGCAAGTAATAGGCAAAACGCAGGAAAAAGGCCGAGCCTAACAAGCCCGGCCTTAATATTGTTACTTTTCTTTTTATTTTTTGCAGAGCTATTTAGGCTCGTCCGGTTTTATGAGTTCATTTTTAAAGAAGGATTCCTTTTTAATGAACTGTACATGACCATCAGCATAACCGACGTTAATACCATCACCCCATGAGTCATATTTCTCATATAGCACAATCTGGAAGGGTGATATAGGTGTGCCCGGCTTTATATAGATGTAGCCGTTCTCTCGTTCCGGTTGCCCTGGATGGATTAAAGTATCTCTGGCTAATCTACGCGGAATAAGGTCTTGCAGACTGTCCGGCCATTGGCCCTCATTATCCTGGGCGTAAACTATACAGGCCAGCAAGATCTTCAGCATGTTTTTAGCGATACGCTCATCTTCTAATTGGTTCTTGAACATAGATTCTTTTTCAATGAACTCAACATGACCATCAACAAAACCGACGTTAATACCGTCACCCCATGAGTCATGCGCCTCATACAGCACGACCTTCTGGTGGGGCGGTCTAGGTGTGCTCGGCTTTATATAAATGTAGCCGTTCTCTCGTTCCGGTTGGCTTGGATTGTTTAAGGTGTCTTTGGTCAATATACCATACTTAGTGAGATCTTGCAGATTGTCCGGCCAATGGTACCCATGATCATAAGCGTAAACCATACAGGCCCGCAAGATGTTCTGCATGTTTTTAGCAGATTTCATGCGTTTTGTGAGTTTGACAGTGCGTTCATGCGGTCCATCAACAAATCTTTGCGTGTATCCCTTGGGCGCGTCGAGGCGAAAAAGCGACTGGTCCAGCTCCGCATCGAAAATAATATTGGTAGTTACGCTTTTAATAACCTGACCATTCTCGTCCTTTACAGTCTGTTCGATGCGTATGGGCAGCGAGGTTTTGGGATTAGCCCATACGATTCTCACATTCTCATCATTTTCTCTTGTCAACTGAAAACCTACTGCCTGTACTCCGTCGATTGTGCGCTGACCGATATTGCTAACGGAAAAATCGGGGATATTGCGGAAGTTTCGGAAAGTATCGTACAAATCCAATGTTTTTTGAGGCGTGGACGATATTACGGTCTGTTTATTTGTTGAATCCAGAATGAGTGTTTTACCCTCACCATGATCGAGAATCCAAATCCTCCCGTCGGGCAATTCCACCCGCATAAGATGTGGTTCGAGGACCATAGTTTCCACGACCTGAGGGTCCTGGCTCGCCCGGGTGATAACGTTTCGATAAGTCAAGGTTCGAGCGTTCTGGATATTTTGCATGACATCGGCAAAGGCAACATTTTCAATGGAACCGCCGAAATAATGTATGCCGACAAACACAGTGATAATAATCACCGCCGCAGCGGCTAATTTTGTAATTTTACTTTTCATGATTATTCTCCAAATATTCGGCTGTGTAACAGCCGATTCTGTCTTTTGAGATTCGGCCAGTCCCCTGGAAATAACCTCATGGACTCTCTTGTCCAAATTAGCACTGGCTTTCAAATGCAATTTTTTAATCAACTCATTTGTGTTATCTGCCGGTCTCATTTTTCCACCTCGCCATTTAACATTGACCGCAGTTTGTCCAGGGCATACCGGTACCTGCCTTGTACAGTGTTAATTGAAACGCCCTGCTGTCTTGCAATCGCTTTAAATTTCATCCCGCTGTACGAATGCAGGATTAAAACTTCTCGCTGTTCATACGGAAGCTGTCCAAGGGCCCGGCTCAATTGACGCAATTCTTCACCGAATATCGCATGAAATTCCGAGCTGTTTGAATCCGCCTTAGCCGGGTTTGCTTCATCCAACGCAATACCCCGACGTGTTCGCCCTGCCCTGTTTCTGTTCCGTGCGTTATTGGCGACACAAGTTGATAAATAGCCTTTCAGTGTCCCGGTAAGTCGAAACTTCCGAGAGGATTCGATAAAAGACACAAAAACATCGTGCACAACGTCCTCGGCAAAAGTTACATCAGTTAAAAGAGCTGCTGCTAATGTTACCAAATCATCTTTGTAATTTTCATAAATGTCCCGCAGGACATTGCGGTTACCGCGATTAAACTTCCATATAAGCAGCTTATCTTCTAACATCGAAAAGTTATTTCCTACATTTAAAACAATCGATTGTCACTTATATAACAACTAAGCTGGGTGTTTTAGTATAAAATAATAGACTTTTTGTGCCATTTTTATCCCTGTGGCGCCAAAAAGGGGGTGCATCATCCGTTTGCAGGTGGATTGTGATAGCTCGATTGATGGATGTCATTGCGAGGAGCGGAGCGACGTGACAATCTAAAAAAACAGGTAGCTGTCTTCGAATAAAAGGTTCAAATATTAGTTTCAATAAGACGTAGTGTCAAAACAGCTTATACGTAAAGCGCGTACGCGCTTTACGTATGACAATTATGAATTTCCAAAAAGCTAAATTCAAAACAAGATCCCTCCCATTCGACCCTTCGACCCATCGATCCATTCGACGGAGTTTGCCCTGAGCGTAGCCGAACGGGCTCAGAGCAGGCTCTGTTCAGAGCTACGGCTAATTCAGGACAGGCTCTTACGCTCGGGATGATGGTCAAAACCCGTCAATTTTTTCTTTAAATACCGCTGGAGCAGTTGCCGTTGGCGATAATTATCGATCTGTGAGACTACGTATGCCTCTCTAATATTAGAGGGATATTTGGGAAATAAAGACCGCCACCTATGAATGGGTAGGGGCTGAGTGATTAGAGATTAGGACTCCCCGATACCCGCTTTTGGGCCTGCTGCCAAAGTTCAAAATGAACGTTTTGAGATTGCCGCGCGATTCTTCGAATCGCTCGCAATGACCTGAGAACTCACTTTGTGTAATTGCGAGGAGTCTGGCACCAATTAGGCGTGGGCCTAAGCTCAATTGGTGCTGGAAGACGAAGCAATCTCGACTTTTTCAACAGACCCTTTCGCGGGAATGAATCTTCGAGAGATTTTGCTTGACGGGGAAGTAGTTGATTTGGTATAAATAAAACTGACTAAGTTTGCGGATTTTGGTCTTCAAACGGTCAAAATACCTGTAGTTTTCCGAATAGAGGAGTGGTTATTGTGTATCATTCGAGGCACAGAGTCGGCACGTGTTTTGTGCGCTTGGCAAGTGAGGATTCTTACACCCCAATTAACAATCTAAGTTTAATTTTTTAAGGAGGACTATTATGTGTAAGAGATTGATTTATCTGGCTCCTTTTGTTTTAGTGCTCGGTCTGATTTGGAGCACTGCCGATGCGGATGAACCCTTCCAGGAAATTAACGGCATGGTGGTGATGGAAGGTGAGCACTTCATGACAGCGGACGGCCGTAATGACGAGAATTCTTACGAGTGGGGAATCAGCACGGAGATTGAAGGTTTTGTGGGCACGGGCTATGTGGAAACACCCGGTCCGCAGGGCACGAATGGAGCATGGGAGAACTCCTGCGAGCTGACCTACGAGGTTCAGTTTAACACGAGCGGGACGTACAGTATGTGGGTGCGTCGCCGCACGCTGGATGGTGCGAGTAACTCGTGCTGGGTTGGTCTGGACGGTGCCCAGATGGGTTCCAATGATAATACGGAAGACCATAACGTATGGATTTGGAAAAGCCTGGGGACGATGGAGGTCAGCGCGGGCCTGCATACGTTCAACTTGCGTCGCCGTGAGGCGGCATTCAAGGTGGACCGGATAGTGCTGACGACGGACAGCTCTTATACACCTACGGATGACGGCCCTCCGGAAAGCCCACAAGGGCCACTCCTGAAGGCGTATTCCCCCGGCCCGGCTGATGGCGAGCTGTATATGGATACGTGGGCAAGCCTTTACTGGTCAGCGGGAAACACCGCAGACTCGCATGATGTATATTTTGGCGAGAATTTTAACGATGTGAACGACGGTACCGGCGATACGTTCCGGGGAAATCAGGTTGGCACGTATTTTACTGTTGGCTTTCCCGGATTTCCCTATCCGGGCGGTCTTGTACCGGGCACAACCTACTACTGGCGGATCGATGAGGTCGAGGCCAATGGTACTACGATATACAAAGGCGATGTCTGGAGCTTTAGGATTCCGCCCAAGACCCCCTACGACCCGGACCCGGCTGATGGTGCCGAGTTTGTAGACCCGGATGTGGGGCTTAGCTGGACGCCAGGTTTCGGTGCGATGTTGCACTATGTTTACTTCGGTGATAATTTTGATGATGTGAGCAGTGCCGCCGGGGCTCTTCCTCAGGGAAGTACGACCTATACTCCCGGACCACTTGAACTGGGTAAGACTTTCTACTGGCGTGTCGATGAGTTCGACGGTGCCGGGACATATAAAGGGGATGTCTGGGGCTTTACGACTCCGGGCGCGGTCGGGAGCCTGAATCCGTCTAATGGCGCTGTGGATGTAAAGCAGACACAGATTCTTAGCTGGTTACCCGGAGACTATGCCGCTTCGCATGAGGTCTATTTCGGCACAGATAAAGACGTAGTGCGCAATGCCGACACTGGTTCGCCGGAGTATAAAGGCACCAGGAACCTTGGCTCTGAGAGCTATGACCCTGGAAAGCTTGAGTGGGATAGCACCTACTACTGGCGTATTGACGAGGTCAATAACGTAAATCCCGACAGTCCGTGGGTAGGCCTTGTCTGGAGCTTTACGACAGCCGACTTCCTTATCGTGGACGATTTCGAGTCCTACAATGACCTTGACCCTGATGACCCTGAGAGCAACAGGATATTTAATGCGTGGATAGACGGATACGGCGTCCCAACAAACGGTTCTTTAGTTGGATATGAAACTCCTCCTTTTGCAGAGCAAACTATCGTTCACGGAGGCAACCAGTCGATGCCGCTTTACTACGACAACAGTGTTGGGTACTCTGAGGCAACTTTGACGTTGACTTACCCGCGTGACTGGACCGAAAATGGTGTCAACACATTAACGATTTGGTTCAGGGGCAATTCGGCTAACGCCGCTGAGACTTTATATGTTGTCCTCAATGGCAATGCGTTAGTAGCTCACGATAATCCTGATGCAGCACAGGTAACTTCCTGGACGGAATGGATTATCGACCTGCAGGCATTTGCAGACCAGGGTGTGAACCTGGCCAATGTCAATACGATTGCCCTCGGTCTTGGCAACAGGAATAATCCGGTTGCAGGTGGTTCAGGTACCATGTACTTTGATGATATTCGTCTATATCCACCACCGCCAACACCATAAGCTGTGTGAGTGGGAATTCTCACAGATGAGATTTTTGATGCCTGTTGAAAACAATCCCGAGAGGTCGGGATTTTGGTGTGTAGCCAAAGCGTAGTTCATTGTTTTATCTTTTTGAGCCCCGCCCGTCGAAGACGGGACGTGGTGAAGGAGTATTATTATGTATAAGAAATTGATTTATTTGACTTGCCTTGTTCTCGTACTGGGCGTGGCGTGTAACGCCTCAGCCCAGATATTAGTGCACTATAAGCTCGATGAGACTTCCGGTGCCGTCGCTTCTGACATAAGTGGCAAAGGCAACGAAGGCACAATCGACGGTGATCCGAACTGGGTAGCCGGCTGGATGAACGGGGCGCTGCAATTCGATGGGAGCCTCTTTGTTACCCTGCCAGCAAGCACAATGGGGCTGCGTTCGGACACCGGTTCGGTAGCATTTTGGATGAATATGGTGGAGTTAACAGGAAATATAAATACGATATGGTGGGGCGGCGACAATACCACCGGTGGCGGCATGGGGCCGGAAAATGAGATGCACATCCATATCGAAATTCCGGTGGCAAACGTTTGGATAGGCGGTGAGCTTTGCTTTAGGGTTTTGCATGGTCCTCTCGTTCATCTCCATTCCGACCCCGAAAAAGGCGATGCGAGTGTCCCTGGGGATCCTCCTGTCAACCCGATTTCGATGAACGATGGCCAATGGCACCATGTTGTGGGCACCTGGGGCGACGCAGATGGTAATGTGAACCTGTACCTGGACGGCATTCTATTGCAACAAGCGACCTACACAACGCCAAGCTATCCGCTTACGAACATTTATCTGGGCCGGATGGCGGATGGCGGGCGTACTTACACCGGGTTACTCGACGATGTGCAAATCTATGGCGGGGCGTTGACAGCGGATGAGATTCAGATAGTTATGGCAGGTGGTGAAATCCTGAGTCTTAAGGCGGCGCTGCCGGAACCTGCTAACCAGGCAACAGAAGTTCCCCGGGACGCGGTTCTTAGCTGGCTCGCGGGAGACAGGGCAGATAAGCATAATGTGTACTTCGGAACAGTTTTCGACGATGTCAACGAATCCGGCGTAACCGATCCGCGGGGCGTACTAGTCAGTGAAAACCAGGACGAAGCTTCTTATACTCTCTCCGACCTTTTCGAATTCGGCCGGACCTATTACTGGCGGGTCGATGAAGTCAATGCACCGCCCAAGGCCGCGGTCAATAAAGGTGACGTCTGGAGCTTTACGACAGTCAACTTCATTGTTGTGGACGATTTCGAGGACTACAATGACTATCCACCCGACGAAATATTTAGTACTTGGAAAGACGGATATGCCGACGATACAAACGGCGCTATTGTTGGTTATGATGAGCCGGATTTTGACGCTGGAGAGCATTTCGTTGAGACCACGATTGTCCACGTCGGTGATCAGTCGATGCCATTTTTCTACGACAATAACATGAAATATTCAGAAGCCCAGAGGCCTTTAGTAGTTTCGGGACGGGACTGGACGAGGGATGGTGTAATAGAGCTGTCGCTGTGGTTTAGGGGCAATCCCCCGTATCTCAGCAGCTTCGTCGAGGCACCGGTCGGCACCTACACAATAACCGGCTCCGGCGCAGATATCTGGGCCGCCTCCGATGAGTTCCACTTTGCCTTCAAGCAGGTCACCGGCGCAATCGCGATTATTGCAAAAGTCGAGAGTCTGGAGAACACAGATCCTTTTGCCAAGGCCGGTGTGATGATTCGCGATACGCTTGAGCCGGGGTCGCGCAACGTGGCGGTGTTCATAACTCCTGAAAACGGGGTCCGCTTCCAATACCGTAACACCGCCGGGGGTATCACAGACAGGTTTTTCGTGGAGGGCATTGCCGCACCTCAGTGGGTAAGATTGGAGCGTACAGCAGGCGGACTTGTCAGGGGGTATTATTCGGCGGACGGCGCTACGTGGGAGCGGTTCAATTTGATACAACTTCAGATGGACATGCCGGCGTACGTAGGCTTGGCAGTGACCAGCCATAATACTGCTCTAACGTGTGAGGCCAAATTCTCCAATGTGAGCTTCCCAGACATGAGTGTTGATTCGCAGTGGACCGACCAGGACGTAGGGATGCTGAGCAACGATGCCGAGCCGATGTATGTGGCTTTGTCCAACAGCACCGGTCCGACTGCAGCGGTTTACCACGATGATGCCAACGCAGCAGTGATAAACACCTGGACGGAGTGGATTATCCCCCTGCAGGCATTTGCAGACCAGGGTGTGGACCTGACCGATGTTGACAGGATTGCTATTGGTTTCGGCACTAAAGGCGATACGACAAAGCCTGGCGGTTCAGGTACAATGTACTTTGACGACATTCGGCTGTATCGTCCACCGGAGCCGGCACCCTAAGACGGGATTTGGCTGGCAATTAGAATTGACATTGATATAGCTGATTTACGTCAATTCGGGGCTTATACCAATTGGTTCGGTATAGGCCCTTTTTAAATTGATTCCGCCCCTCCGGAGGCGGGTTTTCAGCGCAGGTGGACATTCGACTTCGACTGCTCCCTCGGCCCTTTGGCTGCGCTCAGGGCAAGCTTTTGTTCGCTCAGGGCTACGGCTAATTCAGGGCAGCTTTTTTTGCTCGGGACTTCACTGCGTTTCAATTTTCCAGAGATTTTGTCCATTTTTTTCAGCCGATGCGTTGGCTCGTTGGGCGGAGGTTTTCATAGGTTTGGTGGGGATGGTCAATGACATTTTGTGCCAGATGGCGGTGGTTCGGCCGGGGATCCAGTGATTCGTGTTGACCGGATGTTCGATACTCGATGTCCGAGCTTTCTGCTGGGTGGCTATTGACAGGGCAAAAATAACGGCTGCGTCGGATATTCCGGCGAAGTTAATATCTTTTTCCTCACTCTGGCATAAAATCACATCCAGCCAGGCGCTGTTGCTGTCACGGCCAAGTTCGGTTTTGACAGGATAGTCGCCGAAGACGACGTAGGGGATTTGGAAATCACAGGTTACCAGCCCGGCGGAAAAGCGGATTGGTTCGTGGGTCCCCGCTCCCTCGACCTTACTCAGGACAGGTTTTGCAGGGATGGGGAGCTTCAAATGATCTATTGCTCCTTCGAATTGCAGGCGGATGCGGAGGTCTTTGGCTTTTATTGTGGCGTTTTTCAAACGGTCGAGTGAGATATGTGTGTCGCCGCGGTCGGTGGCGAAAACGACGGCGCCGAGGACATCAGATTTGTCCTGGACGGTAAAAATGCTCGCCGATGAGTAATCGTAGTCATCGTGCAGACAGCGCAGGCGTATAGCCACTGGGCCGGCGTCGGTCTTCCAGTAGCCGAGCAGCGGGCGTCTCTGGTTCCAGAGGTCGCCGATGTTGACTGAGCCGAGCGTGTAATCGGGGTGGAGGTATGTAGTACCGATGATGTCGTGTTTATCCGGCGCGTTTCTGGCAAAAGTTTCAACTTCGAGGCGTGGGCTCGGC
>Ga0307443_1001094_pt1 | contig 16586 bp, 9 predicted proteins | sample SalMarSW160220MG_FD_202148 | JGI IMG/M metagenome (GOLD analysis project Ga0307443, IMG submission 202148) | Salt marsh sediment microbial communities from the Plum Island Ecosystem LTER, Massachusetts, United States - SW1601-220 | ecosystem: Environmental > Aquatic > Marine > Intertidal zone >... | reverse complement strand
GATATCAAAAAGAATCTTTACGTCTGTTAAGTCAGCTAACAACGCTTGAATTTGTGAGGTACGGACTGATAATTTTGTGTTTGTTGCCTCATTATCTTTTGATTCCTGTGATTTCACGTTAGGAAGAGTTAAAACATATGTAGAGTATCCTTTTGGTGAATTACTTATCTTCAAGTATAAATCGCTTAACCCGGTATTGTAAATCGTTAAAGTATCGGTAGACATCTCGCCAGTAAACAAACTATCACTCAGGGAATCAGGAGAGACAGAGATATCGGGCGGCTCTACACATTCGCCTTTCAGTAAAACATCTAAAGTGGGATCGTCCGGGTCATCGGACGTAATCGTTAAGGTTCCAGTAATTGTTCCCAGTGAGCTGGGCGTAAAGGTGACAACAACACCTTGCGTTTCTTTGGGATTTAAGCTGAAATTAGTAGTGTCAAAACTATAATCGGGATTATCGGATGATATGGCGCTCACCGTAAGCAAATCAGTACCTTTATTTGAAACAATTAATGTATCGGTAGAAGAATAGCCGTTAAAAACAATACCGTAATCCAGGGTATCTTCCGAGACAACAATATCAGGTGCGCCTGTAACATGTAAATGAGAGGGAACGAGTAATTTCGGCTCATCCGGGTCATTGCTGGCAACGATTATATCCGCAAAGTAATCGCCGCCGTAAAGACCGTAAGCATCAAAGGTAACTTCTACACGTAAACTATCGCCCGCTGGAATAGTGTCCGAGGTTGGATCGGCGGAGAGCCAGGTAGGAATCGACAACCACTCAAAAGCATTGACTATCAATAATCTTGCGTCAGAGGTTGTGTCTATTCCCCAATTATCTACTGCTGCAGAAGTAAGAAACGGAAAACTTATGTCAACACGATGTCTATATCCTGATTTTTTAATAGCAACAAGTGGTGTTCCATCTTCAAATTCCGCCAATAATGTTGCATCGTCACTGACAGAGGCTCCGGAGTCTAACTTGGATCCGGAAATCAACGTACTTACACCATTCATAATGTGATGAGTCGGTTCTAAAACAGTGCCCATCGAATAAGAAATCTCCCCATCATAACTATAGGGCGAAATCAGCCAGTAATTTTCTGTATCAAACCGGCCATTAACCATCCAATCTCCGCCGGTCCCGTTTGCTATAAAGGCTATAAAAACATTACCTCCCCAGTCGATATAGTCCGCTATTAAATTTCCTATAGCATTTGCGTTGTGCCATTTATACCAACCAAAGACGCCGACCGCATCATATATTTGAAGTTCGGCTAATGTGGGAGTTGAATAATGTCCGTTTATCGTCGCTACTTCCGCAAACCGCCCTGATTTTATAAGATATTGAGCTATGTTATCAAGATATTCTTCACTGGACGACTCAGAACCAAGTATTGCTATATTTGCTGTTCCTGACGCTGTGGGGGAATCGTATAATCGAAAAATACTTTTGGATAGATTTCCTATGGCTATTTTCCCATCAACACTTCTTTGGGATCGTGAGTTATTTCCCACCTCTGTCTTTTGGCTAAATCGCGTATTTGAAGATACTAAAGTCGGGGAATCCACATTTTTACCTGAAACATATAAAATCAGATCGCTAAGACCTGTGTTATAAATAGTTAAAAAATGGGTTGATGTTTCACCCGTGAACAGACTATCGTTTAAAGACTCAGGCGAAACCGATATATCCGGTGGCTCCAATCCTTCGCCCTTTAAGAAAATAATTATCGTCGATTCATCCGAATCATCTGATTCAATTGTTAAATTTCCCGTAACCAATCCTACCGAATTCGTTAATAAAGTTACCACGACCTTCTGAGTTTTCCCTGGATCTAAGGCGAAATTAGTTATATTCACAGTGTAATCGGAATTATCGGACGATATGGCGCTTACTGTTAGCAAATCCGTACCTTCATTTGAAACAATTAATGTGTCAGAATAAGGAAAGCCAGTAAAAACAATGTCGTAATCTAAAGTATCTTCAGAAACAGCTATGTCGGGTACACCAGTCACTTTTAGATGCGTGAAAACAGAAATCTCAGATTCGTCCGGGTCATTGCTGGCAATAATAATATCCCTAAAGTAATCACCGCCGTTTAAACCGATTGCATCAAAAGTTACTTCTATTTTTACAGAATCGTTTGGTGGGACCGTACCTGTATCAGGTTCATAAGATAACCAGGATACTAAACCACCGGTTAGCCATAGAATTGAATTGTGATACAAAGTGGGTAAATCGCCAGTCCAACCTGGAACTCCGTAACCATCGCTGGGTAATATGTTAAGTGCAACCACATTGCCATTCGCTGCGCAGAAAATATTTCCGTCGTTCCAATCTGCAATACGAGTCGCTCCGGGTGCCAGCCCAGGATTTTGCCATAGGTAAGTATTGGTTATTGTAGAAACATCAGTCATTATAGGATGATTCGGCTCGTGAACGGTACCCAAAGTTATTGTTCCTATAAAATCAGTAGTTGTCGAAGTAAAAGGCCCGTATTGTTCATCAATAAAACGCCCTTTTAACTTCCAACCCATCCAGTCATAAGCATAGTTGTTAACGATTACCTTCCCCCCGGAATCTATATAATCTGCCAAAGCGTCACCAACTTGAGCAGGATCAACATTCCCTTGGTTTAACCATTTGGTGTTATTAGTAGTTATAACCACATCATAAGATAATAAATCTGTGGCGTCCAAATTGGACAGATCAATTTTTGGAAATACTTTAACATCCAAATCGCTAAAAGCCGATAATACTGCTTCCAGATCGGTAATGTTGCCGTCAGGTGTTAAAAGCAAAACTTTTACTGTGTCACCCTTTAATGCTAAACCTGCCGGAAAGGAAATATGTTTCTCTGAACTAGACCCCGATAAAGGTTGTTTAAAACCGGTTTCTGAATTTCCCGATGTTGATGCTGGTATAACAGCTTCGATAGTCATGGATAACGAGTTGGCATTAATCAAATCCGAATCCAATCTTTCAATCCAGACATCAAATTTTAGATCACTTCCCCCTGTGTTATAAATAGTTAAAGTATCGATAGACGTATCACCAGTGAACAGACTATCGCTCAGAGAATCAGGCAAAACCGAGATATCCGGAGGTTCCAACCCTTCACCATATAAGAAAACTGACAAGCTCGGCTCATCTAAATCATTACTCTGGATCGTCAGATTGCCGGTGGATATGCCTTCAGAACCAGGGTCGAACACAACCTTTACTGTTTGACTCTCATCAGGCGGTAAACTGAAATTATCTATATCCACAGAGTAATCGTTATTGTCGTAGGTAATATTACTCACAAACAGGGTATCTCTACCATCATTATTTACACGAAGTTCCAGAGTGTCAGGATAACCTATGAATACAGTATCGAAATTTAGAGTATCTATAGAAAGGACTATATCCGGTGTTGATATAGGTATAGCAAAAGAACTTATCCACCTACTATCGTTTATGTCTTTCGCAATGAGTTCAAAACTAATAACGCGGTTTGCCGGGCATCCCGATGCTACATCAAATTCAAAATTCTCTAAACTCTCCGAGAGTGAGTCCGGTAGTAAGGTATCCCCAAATTCATCTGTCGAGTCTGTAATTGTAACGTAAGAGTCTGCCGTTCGCAGTGTAGCTGTAATACTATATGCGGTATCAAGACCTACATTATGAACCGTCAATAACAACTCAATGCTTTCACCGGGATCAATATTTCCATCACTATTTCCTATTATATCCATTACTCTATACTCTTCAAAAACAAGCCAGGGAGCGGAAGGTGACATAACTTCTATACTGCCTTCATAGGGGATGTAATTGTTTTTTGTTACCGTGCAGTACATTATACCCAGGGAGTTAGGAGGGGGAGATAAAGTCAAATTGATATTGCCGAAAGCGTCGGTATATCCGCTCTGGTAAACTTCTCCTTTTTTATATAAGCAAACAAGTGCACCCTCTACACCAAAACCGCCAGCGGAAACATTTACATTGAAAGTGCTTACACCAACAGGTATTGACGCATCGTGATTAACGCTGAGTTCTTTTGGATTATCTGTCCAGAGGGGAAGTTCAGGGTCTCCAAATAGATTTAACTCATAAATACACCACGCCCAGGTTGAGTGCCAGGTAACCTGAGGCACATATCCGTCTTTTGAAAAAGCATGGGCGACCCCAAGATGATCATGGTAAGGATAATCTTCCGTGAATATTTCATGATAAAAACAGGTATCAATATGTTCCGAAGGACCCATACTTGGTGGATCCCCCCAACCATACCTTGAATTCATAATAGAGTAACTTCCTCCCGTGGAAGGAGTTAAATAATATTCTGCAAAACAGTCCCCGTAGGGTACGAGATCAAGTCCACCACACATACAGCCTATAGAATTGTGAATGCCAAGCAGGCCATCATTGCTTAAAGCATCTAAGTCATTGGAATTAAAATATGCATCGGCGTAATAAGTATATATACCATATTCATTTCCGTGTCCTACAAGGTGAGCAAAACCGAAACCCGATTTAACGGAATCGACAAAAGCCGTGTGAGTTAAATTTCCATCTTTTTCATACATCCTTGAAATCTGCCAGTCTGCGGGTACTATATTGGCAATCGCTTCCTGTGAAAGTTTTTCATTGTAATAGCTCCATAGAATAGCAGCAGGTAATAGTATTTTTTTCTGATAACCTGGAGGGGGGGTCTTTTCGTAAGTAAGAACTTTATTTACGAAAGTTTCAGCCTGAGCAACTGTACGTACAGGGGCTCTCCCCACAAATACATCCGAATATAAATCTACCTCATCTGTTGATTCACCGTATAAACCGTCCCCATCAGCATCCCAATCACCATCAAGGTCAGAAAAATAAAGATCGGTTGGAATAGTGTCTTCGTCAGGATAATGCCCGACATGTGAATTAATATACCAGACATTTCTTCTCGGAACGATTTCTTGCCCCCATTCATAGTCGCATTGACCGCCAAGAAGAACCCATATTGTTCCCCATGAAGAATTCGCGTCCTTAATAAAATTTCTTACTCTCTCCGCGTTATCCGTTCCTGTATAATTGGCGTAAATGGAATCGAGTGTTACGACCTTTGCAGGAACACCCTTTTTCGTCTTCCAATCTGCGAGTTCCTGAAAAGCTGTTTTGAATGAATCCGCAGTTATTATTACATATTCCACAGTGTCTGCGGGTAAATCTAAACTACCTCTAAGTCCTATTGGAGGTTCTAACATTCCAATATCTTCAGGATTGAGGATTAGTTTTTTTATTCTTTCTCTGAATATTCTGTTTTGTTTTTCTGTTTTTGTGTTCGGTGAACGTAACTTATCTTCGTAAGTAACCCTGAAGTTTATTTTCGAATGAAAAATCAATTTCTTTTCGGCAGGTATATATTGTATGGGATAAATAAATAAATTTGCGAGTTTAAATCCGCCCATCGAACCAGTGTGGGCCGACTGAATAACTTTTTCAGGATAAGGGACATTTTGACTGTAGATATCGTCGTCCGGTTCAACAAAAGGGAAAACCTTGTCCTTTAAGAATGGCTGTGGTTGTTGAGTCGGATACACCTCATATTCACTTTCAAGTTCGATTGTGTCTACGGAAACAACCTCAACATCTATAACTTCAGCACCCTGAGGAATCAAAACCGAGATGGCTGCTCGCGGAAGACAGGGGGCACCTATCTCCCTGGTAGTTGACCTGCATCCTTCAAGTTTTATTAAATCGTATCCTTCAATCTCAGTAAACGAAATATCATCCCTATTGAAGGTTACTTCTTTTTCTAAAACACCGGCAAGTGCAGTTAATGCGAAAAAGAAAAGAAACGTATGAAATAACTTAAAAAAAACCCCTCTACTCGGTATTATTATTAACCTCCTTACTAATACTAATTTCTATCTTTTGCAATCCATTTGGAAATTTCTTAAAACTTAAGCAAAATTTTCTTCTTTATATAAAATAGGCACATGAACTATATATTAGAGTTTCGAAAATGCAACCATTTTTTCGATAAACGGTCAAATATTTACGATAAAAGGAAAAAAATACGATTTTTAAGTTTCTTTCTTCCCAATTTGCTCCTTGTTGATTTGGAAAAACTCATATCTCTATTGAGTTTTTTTGTTCTCAGTTTCAATATTGGTTTGGAGCTTTTCTGCCCCAATAGATTTTAAAGCTTTTATAACTGTACTTTTTAACTTATTGAGATTTATATTTTTAAATAAATGAGAAGGAGCCCTGGAATCAGACGCCCCAAAGCCTTCGACATAATTAAGTTTTTTTGAAAGATAAATCGCCAATTTTTCCTCTTTGCCTGGATCAGAACATTCCGCAAAAACCCATCCGATCGATTTACAGAATGGTATTATAAAATCTATATGCCAATGTTTGTTTTTTACACTTCCCTTTTTTAAATTTTTCAAATGTCTTTTTAATCTTTGAATTCCACTCATCGCTGAACCCACATAGGCGTAATAAGCGGGCTTGAAAACAAATCGCCCGATTTTTCCGACATTAATGCTTCTTTCCTTTTCTATTCTAAATATCAAAACATAAATCCCTTTCATAATTTTTTAGCCACTAAGACACTAAGGCACAAAGGCTTAAATTTTATTGATTACGCTTACATTCTCGGTAAAGCCGAACAACTTCATTTGCGTGAAGAGTTTCCGCTCTTCTTTTCAAGTCAATCGAAACTCGGTCTATATTATAATCGAAAAGATTATTTTTTAGTGTTTTTCTTTTATAGCGAAAAATATCCCTCAGGAATCTTTCAAAACTTTTATCAACTTCAATTATCGGATTTTCCTTTAGAACTCCTTTGATAGCTGTTGAAAATACATCAGGTTTCGGGAAGAAAGCTTCAGGCTTAATCTCAAATTCCACGGAAATATTATATAAAATATTAAACAGTATGGAAAGAGAAGAGTAAGATTCTCTACCCAGCTCTGATGTGAATCTCTCAGCAACCTCCTTCTGAAGCACAAAAATCCATTCTTTTATTTTATCCCTGTTGTTCTTAATTTTTTGTAAAATCGGTAAAGATACCGAAAAAGGGAGAGCACCTACAACGACTTCCGGAAAAGAAGAATCCAATTCTATTTGGAGAAAATCCTCACAAATAACGTTCATATCTATACCTCTTAAATAACCGCAAAAATACTTATCTATTTCCACCCCAATTACCTCAAAACCTCTATCTTTAAGATGCTTCGTTATGATACCAAGTCCTGGGCCTATTTCCAGTACTCTTTTACCACGAGCCAAAGACACCAGATCCGCAAACTTTCTTGCAATATTCTCATCAAGCAGAAGACTTTGTCCCCGGGCTTTGCTCAGAAATTTATTACCCAGAATTTTCTTTATTTCTTTTACTTTCATGCTTTTGAAATAAACGGTACATTAACTTTTTTTTGAAAAAATCAATATCAAACTCTATCAACTCATCATACCCTAATCCGTAGTCACCTCCTGCTTCCCATAGTATAAATCCATCGGATCGAGAATCGGAGGCTCCCTTCAACTGATTAAAAACGTACTTTCTGCCGAGCCTTGACCTTCTCCATGTAAAAGCTTGAAGGTATGGTACTATATCAATTTCTTTCTCCGGTAATCTTTCATGAGCTTTTTCAATTGATTTATATATCAAAGAATATGTTCTCCACTCCTTGGTGGAATCATTCATAAAATTATCGTGGAAATGAGAAGGATACAGCATCGGATAAATCGCATCAACCTTTTCAGCCATTTTTTCGAAATTCTGCCCCTCTTTTGCCAGAACATTAGCCCATACCGTATAACCATAGAAAGTAAGAGATATTCTCTTATTAGCGGGTTTAGCCTCCTTTACCATATCAAGAAATTTAACGATATTACTTAATTTGTTTTGCCAATTCCTATAAGGTTTTTCACCTGAAGGGTAACGTATATAATCAAACTGTACTTCATCGAATCCGGAATCAAAAGCTTTCTGCGTAATCTTAACATTGTACTTTCTGACCTCTGTAAGAGAAGGATCTACCCAGTACCCGCATTTCTCCTGAAACCAGATTCCCCCTTCGAAATCCTTTAGGGCAAGAGCTCCTCCATTTTTAAAGGCGAGTGCTTCATCTTTAAAAACACACTGCCTGGCGATTAAATAAACTCCTTTCTTTTTAGCTTTCTCAATAAAATCCTTATAAAGAGAAAACATCAACCTCCCTCTTTCGTCTTTCACATCAAGAACAGCAGCATTTACAAGGCCCAAATCCACCATTCGGAAGAATTTGTCTAACTCATACTTTGAATACAATACTCCGGGAGCAAGATAAATACCCCTTATAATAGGTTTCGCCTCAGTAACGAAAGGAACATCTACCGGAGAAAAAGCAAGTATAAGAAAAAAAATCATAAATATTTAGGCCACTAAGTCACTAAGACTCGAAGATTACACAGAATCACCCAACGCTCTACCTTTTTTATTTTTTGTTTTAACCATCCAACGAACCAACGACCTAACGAACCAACGATCCCAAAAAGAAAGAAACAACAAATTATACAAATAACACATATTTTACTTTGTGTTTTTGTGCCTTTGTGGCTAATATTACAAAACATCTATATCTTATGTATAAATAAACCGGATTTCAATTTTGGTTCGAACCAGGTAGATTTTGGAGGCATCTTATTACCATCATCAGATATTCTAATTAGCTGTTCCATCTGGGTAGGATACATGGAAAAAGCCACTTTAAATTTCCCCGAATCAACCAATCTTTCTAATTCGCTTAATCCTCTTATTCCTCCGACAAAATCTATTCTTTCGTCTTCTTTGGGATTCTTTATGCCTAAAATGGGATCAAGAAGATTTTCCTGAAGAACAGAAACATCAAGCGAATAATATGGGTCATCGGCTGGAAAAGTTCCCTCTTTAGCCTTTAGATGATACCACTTACCATCTATGTACATACCGAAATTATGATAGGTATCAGGATCACATTTTCCTTCGATACCCTCAATGGTAAAAAACTCTCTCACTTTACCGAAAAAAGCATCCTTTGTTAAAGAATTAAGATCCTTTACCACTCTATTGTAAGCCATTATCTTAAGTTCAGTATGTGGAAATACGACAGAAAGAAAAAAATTATATTCCTCCGAACCATTATGATTCGGATTATTTTCTTTTTTCTCCGCTCTTATATTCGAAGCCGATTCACTGCGATGATGTCCATCGGCTATATATAGAGTATCAACTTTATCAAGAACTTCCTGTATCTTACTTACCGTAGCTGTATCTCCGACTTTCCAGATTGTATGAAAAACGTTATCTCCTGTTTTGAATTTATAAAGAGATGGGGTTAACTTTACTTCGCTGAAAATGGAGTATATCTCTTCTGTTTTTTTCGTATCATAATAAGCAAGAAATATGGGACCTGTTTGAGCTCCCACGGTCCTTATATGCTTTGTTCTATCGTCAACCTTGACTTTCCTTGTGGACTCATGAGTACGGATATCTCCTTTGTCATACTCATCAACCGTAGCAAGACATACCAGACCGGTCTGGCTATGACCATTTTCATCTTCTTCGTAAATGTAAAAAGAAGGCTTATCTTCTTCGATGAGATACCCTTCTTTAATCAACCATTCAAGATTTTCATTACTCTTCTGGTAAATTCTATCATCATAGATATTGACATCATCAGGAAAATCAATTTCCGCATTTACGACATGCAAGAAACATAAAGGATTCTTAGTTGCAAGTTCCTTTGCTTCTTCTCTTGAAAAAACATCATAAGGTGGAGATGAAACTTTCTTCGCATATTCCACCTTTGGTCTTAATGCCCTGAATGGTTTTAATAACGCCAATGAACTCTCCTTTCAAAAATCGATTTTTATTACATCAACAAAAAAGCCTTTCTATTTTACATGGATTTATAAATATGTCAACAGGTGAATGCGTGGATGGGTATATGGGTAACTATTTAACTTTTTTTATGCATTCGTCAGCCGTCAGCGGTCATCTGTCGTATTAACTTACCACTTACCACAATCAACTATTTTGACTAATAAGTTTGTATCGTATAAATTATCGTAGTGGTCGAACCGCTTGTATTGGTCTCATTTCCTTCAATCATAACCCTGTAATCCTGAAAGAGGTTCTGCTGTCTTCTTATATCACCACTTCCACTTACAAGAACTTGCGGTACAGTGCCAAGCGGAGACCAGACTCCTGCAGCCGCGTCTCCATATTCTATATCGGAAAGCAAAATACCACAGGTAGGAGCCGGATCACCGGCACCCGCAATAGTAACTTCCCAATTACCGGCTGGCCCGCCAAATCCTCTGACACTATATCTTATTCTCTGATAGCGTCGACGCCTCGGCTGGGTGGGCTCATAGTATTCAGGAAAAACTGCCGGCGGAAAAGGAGGATTATTTGCATTTTGGTCAATCCTGTTAAAATCCCAGGTAATAGTGTTTCGCTGTATCGTTATCGTAACTCTATCATATATACTCATAAGAACAGGAACCAGAGCTGTAGTCTTTTCAACCCCTACACTCGTTGAGGAGACTGCGAATGTTACAAACGATATAAGAAATAACAGATAAAAAATTCTTTTCATGGTTACCTCCGATATTTTAAAATTTCTTTCTATCAATCTTTTTTACGGGTTTTGCAATTCCAAAATTAAGACCTTCTCTCTTCATACCTCCGGTTAACTGCAAATACAAAACGAATCCTCTCGGGCTTAAGTCATAACCCGGCGGTAAACGGGAAGCCTGTATCGTATAATCTCCGGGTATTATGTTACTAATTGAATACTCACCGAAAAAGTTTGCGTAAGTGTGTCTTGAATAATCACCTCGAATTATGCTGATTTTAACATTCGGAACCCCTTTCTCGTCCGGATCCCTTTTGAAGTTATGGTTTTTGTCGTAAAAGACAACTCCCTTAATCGAAGAAAGGCTGAAAATCGGGAAATTTACCACCTTAAAATCGACAAACCCTGTATTTATCTTTTTTATCAGATTATCCCCTCCTAAAAATGCGGGAACACCTTTTATATCAAGCTGCACAGTATGTTTTCCTTTGGAAACGGGAGCAAATCTGTATTGCCCTATACTGTTTACGTCTGCTTCTTTATCACCGTCTAAAATAATTTTTATATCCTCAAGAGGCGGCTCCCCGCTCTGCCTCAAACCATCCCCGTTCTCATCATGCCAGACTAATCCGGTTACAGCACCAAAACCAATTTTTTCTATGGAACCTCTTTTAATAAGCTCAAGAGTATAAATTTTCGATTCTGTGGCGGTGTTGCCTGAAATACCAACTCTACTTGAAAATCCTCCGGAAGCGCCCCCAAAAGAAAGCGAAGCATTATAATTTACTCTTTCCTGATCCACCATATGCCGCAATCTAAAATCTCCGGAAAGGGATGCACCCATCCGCAAAAGTGCGCCCAAAGCATATTCCCAGCCGTAAATCTCGGATCTGGAAGCCGAAACCTCCAGAACATTAGAATGCGGAAGGTTTATAATACCCTCTACTTCATAACTTTCATTTCTTCTGTTATAATAACTGTTCTGATATCTAAAACTAAGCCTTCCCCTAGCATAAAGAAAATAATAAAGACTCAAATAATTTCGATAACCACTATTCCTATCACCGCCCCAGTTTACATTATTGGTAAAATTGACTGAAAGATTAATAGGAAAACGGTAAGAAAAACCATCAAGAACTTGATTCTGTAAACTTCTATCCAGACGTCCCGACTGATAAAAACCTGAAAAAACACTTAAACCAGTGGGAAACTTATAAGAGGGATTTATACCCCAATTAAACCTCCCCCCTATATATTTGATACCCTCTCGCGAAATAAAACCATAACTATAGTATCTTAGAAAAGAACGAAGGGAAAAAAGTTTTTTATTGTAAATCAAATCCTCATCAATGGAAAGTTCCGGGTTGTCCACATAACCCAATTTTATATCATTCACAATTTTAAGGTCTCCAAAATCAAAATTAAATTCATCTCCCAATATAGTAGAAACCCTGTCTCTATCCCACCTCGAGTTAAGGGTAAATCTATGATTGGGAAGGAAAAGCTCCAATTCGGAAAAAAATCTATTACTATAAAACGTGGGAAAAACACGAGCAGACAAATCTCTCATCTTCCCTACTCTCAAATTAAACTGACAATCTTCGCAGGGAGGACCATAACCGACTTCAACTCCCCTCAGATATCCCATATCACCTAATACAACATGATAATTTCTGTTATATTCATCGAAAGCAATAGAATCATATCTAAATTGGAATCTTTTTACCCCAAAATCCTCTCTATATCTCATAAATAGAATATCCGTATTCCAGTGAGTCCCCCTCGTATCCATTAACCAGTTAGTCACCGCGTATGAGGTTTCATCATACTGATAGATATTATGATATACATTCGTATAGTATTGAAAAGATAAAATAAATAAAATCATTACCAATTATTAATTATTCAACCTTCTTAACACCCTCTAATATTTGGTCTCCGCCATAATCCACACTCGCTACTATCTCATCCCCTTGTTGGATTTTTATATCTATAAATTTTAATTTATACTCACGTACTGCCGCCGGCAGTATTACCGATCCGGCAAGAGAATCTCGGTATATTTCCTTCTCCTCTCGCCTAACCCAGTATTTAACTGTCGGTCTCACCCACATATTACCCTTATTCTCCACCTCCATCTTCAACTCTCCACTCTTCTCTAACTCCATTTTCTTTATCTGTGCTTCCTTAAATGTTGTTCCCGCGATCTCTAAATAAGCGGTTATACCAACCCTGCCCGCTAACTGCACAAGCGGAGTCCATTCCTCTTCCTCAGGCGGCTTACCTTCAAAAAATATTACACCCCAGTAACCACCTGTACTCTCCGAAGGAATCTCAAAGGTAACCCTTATCTCTTTTACTTCCCCGGGCGCAAGAATGAACTCGGCAGGATTGATCGTTATCCATTCGGAACAGGAACCGGGAAGAAAACCTGACGGATGATATACTATCTTTCCTCCTTCACTTAGATCCCAATCACCCTTATAAACGCTAACAGTCGCCTCATTGTATGCATCTCCGTTCTTTACGGATATCTCCCTCGTAACTACTCCGGGATATGAGCTGACCTCCAACCGTAAGGGAGAAACAAGTAATGATACGGATATAATTAAATTTAACATTTAGTAGATCCTCCTTACTTTTTCATTAACGTGAAATCAATATTGCTCAGAAATTCTCCTGCTTTATCCGCCCACTGTAAATCCAACCTCAAATCTATCGAAAAAGACCTTCCGACTTCGGATGTTGGAAGCCCTTCAAAAAGCCTCATTTCACCCATTTCGAAAGGGACCCATTCCTCTCCCTCAATCCTCCAGGCTAATCGCCCAATAGGAATCATGCTTCCCATGTTAGACAAAAAATCTCCTTGTGCCGAACAAAGTAAAACCCATTCGGTATTCGCATGTATATTACCCTGAATAACTCCCGGAATTTCTATAGGGGAAGAATCTGCATCAAGAAATCCAATCTCTATTCTCTTTGCCCTGACATCTATAGAAAGAACTTCCTGATTGACGAAACCGACCTCTACGGAGGCATGCTGACCTGGAATTAAAAGAAATAAAAACCACACCATTTTAAACCTCCTTTTTAATTTATAATATAGAAATAAAACATCTCATTGTCAAGTTATTACACAAAAAGAGAAGGGGCGCCTCATTGGCACCCCTTTCTCCTTAGCCGAACGTCAGTTCTAAGTGGTTCTCATTTTATAAACTCTGGATGGTGTAGGTTATTGTGCAGGTCGATCCTCCAGTAAGAATTTCATCCCCAGTAATATTCACTTGGTAATCTTGATACATTTTCGCCCAACCACCTGTGTTTGCGTTTCCAGACTTAACTGCTACACCAGAGGTAGTGAAAGGAACCCATGCAGTCAGTTCGCCTCCTACACCATCGTCCTCGAGATACTCAATATCGCCAAGAGGAATTCCGCAGGCAGGCGCAGGATCTCCATTCCCTTCAACCATAAGCTCCCAATCTGCACCACCAAAACCCCAGACCAGATAATCAATTGTCTGGTGTGGACGATTAGGTGGAGTGGTAGGCTCATAGTACGCAGGAAAAGAAAAAGGATCAGGTGGAAAACCAGGCATATTTCCAAAATCCCATTGCACAGGATCGGTACTAATCTCGACACCTACAACCTGGGGTATGATAAAATTAAATATCGCCGGCTCTGCTGCCGAACCGATACCAACACTCGCAAAAATAAGAACTGGTATGACTAATAACATTACATATAAAAGTTTACGCATGATAAACCTCCTTTAAGGTTTAAAACGTTTTTTTTGACCACCTTTCAACGTTCGCTAAATTATCAAAGAACTATCTATACTATATGCAAGTACCGTTCCAGAATTTAAGCCATTGATTTACAATAAGATAGAATTGAGGGTGTTTTGCAAAGTGCAACTTTTTTTCGCAGAAGGCAAAAATTTTGCATTTGTCAAATATTTATTACAAAAGAAGGGAAACCACAGATTCCACAGATTTTCACGAGATTACCCAATCTCCCCCTTATTCTTTTATTTTACTAAATCCCAATCCCCAAATCCCAAACCCTAAGATTTGGACGCAGATAAACGCAGATTAACAGGATTTTATATTTGTTGTTTTTTCCACTCAACGACTTAACTACTCAACTTATATTCGAAGAATATACGTCTGCCTTCGGCAGACTCACATTTCTTTATGTTTACACTCAAGACAGTAAATATAATTTTGTCTTGCGTTCATCTTCTCCACCATAAAGGGAGCACCGCATTTGGGACATTCCTCCCCTACAGGTTTGTCCCACAAAACATTATCACAATCCTCAACCGAACAGGGATAAAAAATCCTTCCCTTTTTAGACTTCCTTTCAATAAATTCACCCTTACCACACTTAGGACATTTAACGCCCGTAGAAACCGCAGCGCTCCAGTCACAATCAGGATAATTTGCACAGGCTTTAAATCTTCCGAACCTTCCCTGCCTCAGGATTGCCTTTCCCCCGCATTTCGGGCATTTCTCATCGAGAATGTCATCAGAATGAGGTTCAGTATAACCTTCGCAATCTTCAGGATAACCCGGACACGCAAGAAACTTGCCGTAACGCCCCCATTTAACTATTAGATTTTTTCCGCATTTCGGGCACTTTTTATCGGTTTTTTCGCTTATACTGTCTCTAATCTCAGGAATTTTCTTCTCAACTGCATCAAGATCATTTTTGAAAGAATCATAGAATTCTTCAATAGATTTTTTCCAATCTTCTTTACCTTCCTCTATTTTATCCAGTGTTTCTTCCAAAGAAGAGGTAAAATCACAATTTATTATTGTAGAACCAAAATTCGAAACCAAAACTTTGTTTACAATTTTACCGATTTCCTGAGGCACAAGAAATCCCTTTATCTTTTTTATGTAAGTCCTTATTAAAAGAGTCGATATGGTGGGAGAATAAGTACTGGGTCGCCCTATACCCCGCTTTTCCATTTCCCTTACCATTGTAGCCTCGGAATACCTGGCAGGAGGCTCAGTTGTCTTCTTTTCTTCATCAAGTTTTTTTAGTTCCACCGGATCACCTAATTCCATTAAAGGTATAGTGTTTTGCTCTTTTGGAGGAGCAAGAACTTTATAAAATCCATCGAACTTCAAATTCCTCGAAGAACCTCTGAATTCATAAGAAGATGCCTCTACCAACACCTTTCGGGAATCGAAAACCGCGCATTCAATTTGGCTGGCAATCGCTCTCTCCCATATAAGTTTATAAAGCTTATATTCTTCAGACTTTAGATGCTCTTTAATAAATTCCGGTGTTATATTTATATCTGTCGGTCTGATTGCCTCATGCGCTTCCTGAGCTCCTTTCCTTGATTTATAAACATTGGGCTTTCCCGGCAGATAATCATTTCCGTAGTTATCTTTAATGAACTTTCGCATACTTTCTTCTGCGTCTTTAGAAAGTCTAAAAGAATCTGTTCTCATATAAGTAATAAGACCCGTAGTGCCCCCCGAAAGGGCAATGCCCTCATATAGCCGCTGTGCGATATACATTGTCTTTTTTATTGGAAACCCAAAGTTGTTGGAGCCGGCTCTCTGCAGGGTACTTGTTATTAAAGGCGGAAAAGCAGATTGCTTAACATCATCTTTCTTAAATTCTTTTACCGTAAAGTCGGCATTCTTCAAATCTTTTTTTATTTTTTCCGCATCTTTTTTATTTGAAATTTTTGCTTTTTTTCCATCAATTTTTTCAAGATTAGCCTCGAATCCACCATTAGGATGAATAAAAAATCCCTTGAATACCCAGTAATCTTCGGAAACGAAATTGTCTATCTCTTCCTCTCTTTCACAAATAAGACGCAAAACGACGCTCTGAACCCTTCCCGCAGACAATCCCATTCTAATAGCTTTCCAGAGCAAAGGACTGATTTTATATCCAACCAGCCTATCCAGAATTCTTCTGGTTCTCTGAGAAAAAACCTTGTTCATATCAACATCACCCGGTTCACTAATCC
>Ga0307443_1001089_pt1 | contig 16607 bp, 11 predicted proteins | sample SalMarSW160220MG_FD_202148 | JGI IMG/M metagenome (GOLD analysis project Ga0307443, IMG submission 202148) | Salt marsh sediment microbial communities from the Plum Island Ecosystem LTER, Massachusetts, United States - SW1601-220 | ecosystem: Environmental > Aquatic > Marine > Intertidal zone >... | reverse complement strand
TAATTGGCGGGACAGTCATAGACTCCCCAATGAATTGTGCACCTCACCGGAACCCGTAGGCCCATCTTATTCCCTATACCCTGAAAATGCATCTGCTAGCTTCAGAATAATATACAAGATGAACTGTTGGATAGATTCGGCCCATAGTTGCGATAGGTCTTGGAACCGCTACGGTTCAAATCCAAGCCGGTAGCCCACATTGGAAGCATTCCGTTCTTTGAGAAGATATCTCTTATTCCAGCTTTGCAGCAGCTTCTTACATCGTGGGGAAACAAAACAACGGTCAGGGTTCAAATCCTGTATGGTGGGCGGTGGTGTACAATACGTGGAACCTTTGACCTTGCTTTTAAGTTATCTGTTTAATTATAAAAATGACTTCAACTAGACAGGAAGATTAACTAGAGTCGAATTATACCTGAAATAAAATTATACTTAGACTCATTTTAAAGGGGGCACGTCAATTACATTCAAGGCGCTGGATTTGATACTCCATTCGGGTCGAAAGTATCTTTTATTTTCCCCGCCCACACGTGAAAATTGCTCCAGAGCGGCCCGAATTTCTCCATCATCGCTCTTCCGTGCGCCGGCGTGGCCGCATGATAACCGTGTTTGATGTCAGTTTCCATCGATTTCTGGGAGATAGCCGCGGTTACCTGCCGCCGCCCTGGTATCGTTCGGTCATAAAAGAACAGTAACTCGATATGGGCTAGGTGGCCGTACTCCATCGGGATAATCTGGAAGTTATGAGGAGCATCCAGTATTTCGCCTCTCTCGATGAAATCATAAAAGAACTCCGGAATCGACTTGGCTACCTCGAACATATGGCGGACGGAATCGCCGCCGAGCTTGGTAGGCGACCATCCTCCGCCCAGTTTCAGAGTCCTTTGCAGGAAACTGACCATAATGAAGAAATCCGGATTCTCCTCGTATTTCTTCCGTATGGATTCCTGGACGGGCTCGCCTTCCATTTCCTCGACTATATCCTGCAGAACACGCTCTTCATACTCCAGTTCCTCGGGACTCCAGCAGGCCAGGTAGACCCAGAGCGCGTATGGCAATTCTTTCTGGTAAAGACCGCTGTTCCATAAATCAAAGAAGTCATTTGCTGATTCTGTATACAGCACTGCCTCGGTAGCGTAGAAAAACTTCAGGACGGCAAAGCCTATTTCCGCCTTGCCTATTTCCAGCATAGCGTCGCGGACTTTATCCAGGTCGGGGAACTTGAAGATGTAGACTCGGTGGCGGTCACGCGGCAGGTGTATTTTATAATTGGGAGCGTGACCTTCCACGGGCAGTTCCCGCGGTCCTCTCCACGCATCAAGGCCGATAGCAATCTTGGTCACGATGCCGAGACTGCCACCCCAGCCACCCCAACCCCTCATCAGTCCCCTAAGACTGGGCCCGGGGCCATCGGCGCAGAACCAGCCTGCATCATTCCCCAGTGAACCAAGTTTCAGGATTTCGCCCGTGGGGAGGACCCATTCCACACCCTGAATGTAACGGGAGACCCTCGAAAAACTGTGCTGGGTATGATGGTCGCCCGATACTACGAAATTGGCCAGCACGGAGCAGGAAGGCCCTACTGAAGCGGTAGGGTAATTCAGCCCCAGCTTAAGCACTTCCGGCTTCAGCTGGACATGTCTGACGGCCGGTTCGATAACGGCATAGCGGTCAGTTTCGTTTATCTCTAGGATTTGATTCATGCGGCGCATGTTGAGAATCACCGTTCCCGGCCCGGGGAAACCCATGCCGAAGAGCGATGTCTGCGTCGTGTAGCCGATATTGTAGCGATTACATATCCTGACGATATTCTGCACTTCTTCAGTGCTGCCGGGTAGGATAACCGCCGCGGGGCTGGGTGGCTTTTGCGGACTCTGCGGTGACCAGTGCCGGTAAGCGGCCAGGATATGCTCTTTATCGTTGATGTTATCCGGCCCCACGATGTTCTCAATTATCTTGTAGATATGTCTCGGTAAGCTCATATTATTTGCCTTCTTACTTTATATTGCCCTGGCGACCAGCTCGGTCAGGTCATGGTAGCCTATCGGGATTTCATAGTTATCGATAGCCTTCCTGAAGCTGGATTCACAGAAAGGACAGCAGGAGACGATAGTATCGGCACCTGTTGACATGGCCTCCTTGAGCCTCTCATTGGCAACCCACAATGAAAAATCGGGAAAAGCTGCCGGCACGCCGCCGCCTCCGCCACAGCAAAAAGAGTTCTCGGAATTCCGGGTCATCTCAACGAGTTCCAAACCGGGAATCGCTTTTAGTATTTCACGCGGTGCTTCGTAAACACCGTTTGTACCGCGCCGGAACTTCTTCGGGGGATTGTGATAACCGAAGGCCTGAATCTCGCCTTTCCAGGGCACATATAACTCCGAAAGACGTCCCAGCAGACACGGGTCGTGATAGGTTGCTTTCATTTCCTGTTTTTTGTTCAGCTTTAACTTGCCTTCCTGCAATAACCTTTGTATAACCTCGGTGATATGCAGTACCTCAAAGTCAAGTTCGGCAATTCTGGGGTAAAGTCCTTTAAAGGTACCGTAGCATTCGGCGCAGCTGACGACCAGGGTCTTTACATTTTGCTTTTTAAGGACTTCGAGATTATGCTCCGCCAGTTTCTTGGCTTCAGCCACCTGACCTGTCCGCCACAGCGGGGCGCCGCAGCAGTATTCTTCGGCATCCATCACCTTGAAGTCTATACCGCCGGCCTGCAGTATTTTGACAGTATCGCGAGCGATATCGGGATAAAGGTAAGCAGTGGAACAACCGACAAAATAGACCGTATCGGCTCCCTCTGATAACTTGGTATTTTCGGGCAGCCAGTTGAATCTTTGTTTATGGTCTTCCCCATAGATATTATGTTGTTTCTCGACAAGCTCGGCGTATTCACGCTGTTCGGGCATCGGCCCCTTGCCATCCTCGACGCACTTGGCTCTCAAGGCCAGAATCGTGTCCAGCACTTCCATGTCCCTGACCGATTTACAGTTGACATCACAGGCGCCGCAGGTCGTGCAGGTATAAATATGCTTTATCAGTTCGTCATCATACCCGAGGGTGCCCTCCAGCAGCTCCTGCGCGATATTGATTAACCCCTGTCCCGAGTAAGATTCATAGAGATATCGGGAATAGATGGGGCAGACCTCGACAAATTCCCGGCCTTTCGACATTGGACCCTGTATAAAGCGGCATTGCCCGCAACTATTGCAGGATTCCATTGTATAGATATAGTCCTTTAATGTATCCATATAATCTCCTAGAAGCACAGTTTGCCGGGGTTCAGGATATTGTTCGGGTCAAAGATGCCTTTCAGTTTCTTTAATGCCGTTACACCCTCGGAATAACGACTAAATACCATATCCGCCCAGGGTCCGTAAGGCCGGCTGAAAAAAGCCCCATTCCTTATAAAGGTTTCAGACGCCTCCAGGAATAGCGATTTCACCTCGTCGGTTTCTCCGGCATCGGTTTCGTCGCAGGGAAGGTTGAACTCGCAGTGACACCCTTTGCCCTGGACCATCGGCTGGATATAACAGCCTATGTCATCGTACGGATAACGGTACTTAGCAGACGTCTTCTTCATAAGACTGATAAACTCATTGGCCTTGCTTAGCGGAGTCAGGAAAAAGATGTCGTGACATGACCCTTTAGCGCGCAGCTTCCAGTAAGGCTCTTTATCCCAGCAGTTGGAGAGTAACTCCAGAATTGAACTCTCCCTGCCCCCGGCACCGGGGAGGTCAGATTGCGGTTTCATTCCGAGGCCATCGCAGATATCAATCAGGTATTTCTCCTGTATCTCAACCCTTTCCTCCGGATGTCTCCGGTAACCGGCGATACAGGTGATAACCGTCCACGGCGGTAGACCATTCTTCAGCGTTTTATAGTCTCCAGGCCAGTCATCAGCCAGTATGGTAGCCAGATTCACATTGTTCAGTGCCAGACATTCATCGACGACCCTTTTCCTCAACAGGTTATTCATGAGTGTCGTTGCTTCTCCAGCATCGGCGATAGGGATAAAATACAACTTCTGGATAGACGGTAAGACCTCTGTCTTAACCGTGGTCCAGGTTACCAGGCCCATCGTGCCTTGAGCTCCTGACACAAACCGGAAGTAGTCGACCGATCCAGGTCCCCACGGATTGACCATATCTGACTTAAGATGCTCGAGATCCCCGGGACCGGAGGCGGAACCGGTACGGAACTCATCGCCGGTGCCGTAAACAACCTCCAGGGTCAATAATGGATCCACGTAGTCGTATTGATATTTGGGGATGATTACAGGCTCCCTTTCCAGACGACTGGTCACCACTGATTTCGAAGCTCGCGGCAGCAGGGGAATATTGAGTTTTAGCCCGTGTTTTTTAACTTCGGGTATCAGTTCAGCATAAGTTACCCCCGGCTCCATCCTGACGCTTCGGCTTACGGGATCAATTTTAAAGATGCGCTTCATCTTGCTAAAGTCCACGATTATCCCGCTCTGGCTGGGCAGTGTGTCTCCGTGGAACCGGGGGGTGCCGGAACTGACCGGCACCAGCGGCATTTTGCTTTCATTAGCCAGTTTGACTATTTCCTTAACTTCATCCTTGCTTTCAGGATGAATGAGAAGCAATGGCCGGCTGCCGTCGACAAAGCTTAAGTCGCTGGAATACTTATCGAGAATTTCAGGATCGCTGATAATGTTTTCAGGCTTGACGATTTTACTTAACGCTCCCTTGAGATCTATCAACGCACCAAATGTGGTCATGAAACTACCACCTCAAAATAATACTATTCTTCACCTGGTAAAATAACCTTTTAATCTGTCAGGTTTACAAAGCTCTATAACTTACCTTTCCAAAGTTCAGACTGGTTAAATATAATGCTACTTTTCTGCCAGCTACAATTTTAAATGGTCGAATAAGAGATCTTTCCTTCCGACTACAGTGTACCTCTCAGCCTAGGATCAAGTGCATCCCTTAAGCCATCACCTATCATGTTAAAAGCAAACACTACAAGCATTATAGCAATACCCGGTGCGAAGGACAGTATAGGACTCACAGTCAGGTACCGATAGCCTTCGCTGACCATAGCACCCCAAGCAGCACCCGGCGGATTTATACCAATGCCAAGGAAACTTAGACCAGCTTCAGCCAAGACGCTTATGCCTATTTGCATCGTTATCAATACTATAAGTGGGGCGAAGCAATTGGGGGCTACATGTTTTATCATTATTACCAGGTCGCTAGCCCCGAGAGAGCGCGCTGCAGTTATATAGTCATACTGCTTAATAGTCATAGCCTGTCCGCACATCAGCCTGGTATAAACCGGTATCAGAGCTATTCCTATCGCGATAACAATATTGCCAAGTCCTCCTCCCAGCACCGAGGCAATAGTAAGCGCGAGCAATATCATGGGAATAGCCATGAGCGCATCTATAAAACGCATGATGAGTACGTGAGTTATACCACCGAAATAACCGGCCACCAACCCCAAAGACATACCGATACCTGCTGCCAGAGCGACAGTCACAACACCAACCATTAAGGAGGTGCGTGAACCATAAATAATACGGCTTAGTGTATCCCGACCAACAGTGTCGGTGCCTAGCCAATGGTTAGAGTTTGGCTTTTCTAAAATATGATCCAGGTCTTGCGCATATGGGTTATACGGAGCTATAAGCGGGGCAAATGCTGCAATAATTATAAATAATATCACTATGACGAAGCCGAAGATGACTACGCTACGGCCGAAAAAAGCTTTCCTGAAGTACCGAAATGCGCTGACACGGGGTAAAGCCTCTTGATACAAAGAATTTATCTCCCTATTATCGTTTAGCATGATTGGTCTTCACTTAATCATAATGTATTCTTGGATCCAGCCACCCATACGCGATATCTACTAACAGGTTAACCAATACCACAAATACAGCGATTACCAGGACTATACCCTGTACAATGGCGTAATCCCGGCTGAATAGAGCGGTTACTGAAAGTCTACCTATCCCTGGAATACCGAAAACTGTCTCGATGAGTACCTGACCGCCGATGATGAGCGGCACAGCCATGCCTGCAAGGGTAACAACCGGGATGATGCCATTTTTTATAGCATGTCTTAATATTACATTGCGTTCTGCCAATCCTTTGGACCAAGCAGTCCGGATGTAATCCTGTCGGACCACCTCGAGCATTGCCGAGCGGGTCTGGCGTACACATCCTGATAGAGGAACTAAACTCAAACAGAACACAGGCATGATAACCTTTTTTATGCTCAACCAAAAATCATCAAAGGGTGAAGTATAGCCGAAAATTGGTAGCCAGTTCAGATATAGGCCAAAAACATATATTAATAAAATACCCACCCAAAATTGGGGCGCAGTAATACCGATGTTAGCCAATATCGTCAGTATTGTATCTATCCACTTGCCCCGCTTTACTGCGCAAATCACTCCTGCAGGTATGGCAATAACGTGACTGATAACCCAGGCCAGCATACCCAGGTACAGTGTGATCGGAAGGGCGTTACCTATTTCTTCGGTTACTTTGGTGCTTCTGAATATTGATTCTCCCAAATCCCCGTGCAATACACCTGAAAGCCAGTTTAGATATTGCACTATCACCGGCTTATCCAACCCAAATTCGTGCCTGGCAGCAACTATCTCCTCAGCGGTGAATGCTGTTACAGTATCCTGGCTTAGGTAAAGAAGAATAGGATCCCCTGGCAACAGATGCATTACAATAAAAACAACTGCTGTAATTAAGAGAAGCACTACTAGCGCTGATAATAACCTGCGAACAATATAAGCGTACAAAAGGTTCTTTCCTGATTGCTTTGATCAGCGACAATATCTGAGTGAACAATAAACGAGAATGGGGGGTGCATCGAATATATTGCCTGTTTGCACCCCCTAAAGCGACATATTATCCGCACGGATTATTTTTCAAGCCAGGCACGCTCGAAATATGGATAAGGTACTTCTCCGTAAGAATAATCAACGTCTTGAATCTCAGACTTCATGACGGTGACAATTGGTCTGGACCATAAAGATACATACATAATCTCACCGTATGCTAGCCTTTCCATCTGCATGCATAGATCCAAGACCTGTTCGGGATCTTCAGTACCTAGCGCCTGATCAATGAGGTCTTCAAATCCTTCGGGTCTCACTGCACCCGGGAAGTATATCGTATCTTCAGAAAGATCTTCCATAACCCTCACGAAAGGAAACAGCGGGTCACCGCGAACAGTTTCTATTCGCAGATCATTACCTTCTGTCGGCCGGAAAGAACTTTCATTAAACGCGGCGGGTTCTACGGGCTTCAATTCCACCTCAATGCCAACGGCGGCAAAATTTTCCTGTATGGCGAGATAAGCATCCCCATAGCTATTCTTATCAGTAATGCTGAATTCAAGATTGACACCACTGACCTGTGGATGCCCGGCTTCAGCCATAAGCTGTTTTGCCTTTTCAGGATCATACTCCCGTGGCACCGTACCTGGGTCTCCGGCTCCGTGAATCCCTCTGATGATTTCGTAAGTTGGTTCGCAGTATCCATAAGTCAACGCCCTGCATATCTTCTCTTTATCGATTGCGTATTCGAGCGCCTCCCTCATTTTCTTATCCGACCACACAGATGCAGGGTCCTTCATATTGTAACTAAGTGACGTCCCTAGATTCCCAAAACTTACCCAAACGTTAAAACGATCATCGTCCTCTAACTGTGATGCAGTCAAGAAATCTATGATCCACATCCCATCCAGATCTCCAGCTTTTAACGCAGCCATGAAAGTTACCATATCTGGCACGACAAGTATCTGAATTTCGTCGATGTAAGGTATACCCTCTTCCCAGTAATCGGGATTTTTCTCTAGATAAATATATTGATCCTGTTTATATTCCTTAAGCATGTATGGCCCGGTCCCGACAGGGTGAGTGTTAGCCCATTCCTCACCATTTTTTTCGTATGATGCCGGTGAGATAATCAGAGCACAGTCTGTATCACTGGCAAAGTTGTGCATAAACTCTGAGTTCCATTGAGAAATATTTATTCTTACGGTATGGGTGTCAATAACATCAATACTGGTAACATTTGCAAATTGAGGGCGTCCAGCAGCCTTTGCCATTTCAAAATTCCACTTCACGGCTTCGGCATTAAAGTCTGTACCATCATGGAATTTGACTCCCTGTCTGAGGTAAAAAGTGTAGTAAGATTTATCTGGTGCAAGCTCCCAGCTTTCGGCGAGCCTGCCTTCATACGTACCAGGTTCCTGCCCCCTTCGTACAAGCAATTCCAGCGGCAGGAATGAACTGGTCCGATCACCATGACGAAGGTTCCACGGGACTCCAAAACTCGCTGATAACGCCATTGATCCCAATTTAATGACACCGCCGTATTTGGGGCCTGTTTCAGGAGCGGTTGGTTCGGGAGCAGCCGGTTCGGGAGTGGCTGGTGCGGGGGCAGCCGGTTCGGGAGCAGTCGGTTCGGGTTCGGCACAACTGCTCAACCCTATTCCACACATCAAAACAAACACTAGAGAAATTAATAGTATCTTTTTCATTTCTGACTCCTTATAATTGAAACAGTCTTGAAATTGATGCACACTGCAGCTATTCCAACTTTACACCTCCTAACTGGCTTATAGCCTTCGCGCCACCGTCCATTTCATCGCTTTAAATTCGCAAACCACTCTTCGTCCTCCATGCCTCCGGCTGTGCCGAATAATTGGTGGAAGTTTTCCTTTAACATATACTACTCCTCCTGCTCATGATAGTCAATACCTCTCTTTAGGCAACCAAAACTTTCTGTAGGAATTCCAGCTTCATTAATTCCGCTTCCAGCGCCTTTGATGCTTCCTCTATTCAGGCGATATCCTCAGCTTCCAGAAGGCTGAAAACCATCAATAGGGCTGAGATTTCATTTGGGAAGCGGCCAATCACTCTGGTCCTTCTTTTCACCTCCCTGAAGGCTCGTTCGATGACATTGCTGGCACGGATGTGTTTTCAGTGACGCTCGGGGAAGCGGTAGAAAGTGAGGTATTTTTCAAGGTGGCTGGCTAACGTATCACAAGCGCTAGGGAACTACCGGTCGTAGTGTGATCCCGGGCATCGTTAAGACAGGCAGCGAAGAAGATGCTATGCAGAGTCTTCCTTATTTCATTGCCTCTTTTTCAGCTCTTGGTTACCATCTTCGCTGTCGCTTCGGCTCCTCGTTAACTCCGTCCCAGCAAGTGGGATTCCACTCACGAGTCTAAATCAAAATATTTTCCTTCGGTATCAATGTAGCCAAACGTTTCCATCAGATTCATATGCTGGATGTATCTATTAATACAGTAGGTTAGCCCCCGAAGTTGGCCCTCCTCCATCATTGTAGCGGTTTGAGCCTACTCTCATAACCCGCAGGGCAGAGTTCCACGGGCTTTGCCCGTGGGTATTTAGTTTTTCTACCTTTAATAAGCACTAATATTAGCACACATCGCTATATGCGGGGCTCGTGCCTGGGGTCGCCCTGTCCAGCCACAGTGTAGTCCTGGTAATAATACTCCTTCGCCCTCCCGGGGACTTTCGATGGCGCGGAGCCTTTTTTCACCTGCTTGGTGTCCGGTAGATTCACACCCTGTTTACGTAAATTATCCTGCAGAGTTTTGTAGTCTACTTTGCGTGGCTGGACGCCTGCCTTAACCGCTAGTGCCGCAGCCGTGCCAGCCGCCTGCCCGTATGTGAGGCAGTGGGGAATGATATTGAAGGTCTCGTTGATGGTATCGGCGCAGGAGAAGGAACGACCGGCTACGAGAAGTCCGTCCACTTTAATTGGCACCAGGCAGCGATAAGGTATGCACAGGGCGGGGTGCTTCACCGAGATTTCACCATAGTCGTTATTGGCCAGCACCGCGATGGTGTCTTCGAAGACCTCATCGCTTTCCAGGTCTTTCTCCGTCAGCGTATATTCCCCGGTGATCCGGCGCCCGCCTTGGGTGCCGAGCTGCGGTGCGGTGAGCATGATAAAGCTATCCTCAAAGCCCGGCATGTGCTTCTTCATAAATTCGTATGTGATTAAGGCCCTTTTCCTTGCTCTGATATCAATGCGGCTCAACTGCTCGACGTCCATGGCATCGGTGCGCTCCGGCTGCGGCTGCATACCATGGTACCACACGGTGTTGGGCTGGTTTTTCAGGAGGCCTTTAAAAAACATAGGGTAGCCGTCTAGCTTCGCCAGCTCCTGGTTCAGCTCCCTGTATTTTTCAGGCTGCGAAGCCTTGAAATCGCCAAACTTTTTCAGGTTAACGTTGGTTATCCATAAGACTTGGGCGAGCCAGGCAGTGCGGCGACGGTTATCGCACTCGTTATCGAAATCGGCGCCCGCTGATACGAAAAGATCACCATCACCGGTGGCATCTATGATGACCTTGCCTAAAATAGCCTGCCGGCCAGACTTGCTTTCGAAAAAGACGCCCTTCACCTTATTTCCGTCCATTATAACCCGGGTACCCCAGGAGTGCAGGAGAAGGTCTACGCCCGTTTCAAGCACCATATCGTTGAACTCGTCTTTGAGTATTTCGGGGTCGACGACGGCAGTGTAAATGAGCCTCCGCTGACCTGTATCCGTATCCTTGCGGATGTAAAACCAGTCCATATTGGCTTCGTGATAATAATCCACGACGTCTTTATCCGCACTGCCCCAGTCTTTTTTCGGCGGATAAGTAGTGCCACCCCTTCTATCCAAGCGACTTAGCATTTCCGCGGTCAGGCCGTAGATACGCTGTTTACCCGAGATATCAGCCAGATTGGGGATGATATTGACGAGGCCTCCGGTGGCTATGCCGCCCAGGTAGCCGTACCTTTCGATGAGGACGGTCTTGGCGCCGGTACGCGCTGCAGCTATGGCCGAGCCAATACCCCCCGGTCCACCTCCAACCACTACCACATCGGCCTCTTTCCAGACCTTAATTTCACGGGCAGGTTCTGTAACACTTCTTACGGAAGGCTGGTTTTTCATTTCATACCTCCTGGCAATAATTCATTTTCCTCTTTCGGCTGCTTTGTAGTCGTAAGAAATAATTTTATCATTATGAATGTCAGCTTGCAGGGTAATTCCAAAAATATATATATTGGCTTCTTTAGTTCTGACCTGTCAATGTCTTCAGGTATTCCTCTACGGCATCAATCCTTTCTTCCGATGGCCTGACCGCATCAGGAGCGCCGCTTATTACCGGCAGATGAACACCTTGCTTGGTTAAACTATCACGCAGTTCCTTATAATTCACTTTCCGCGGCTGAATGCCTGCATTAGCTGCTATCGCAGCCGCTGTACCTGCTGCCTGTCCGTAACATATGCAGGGCGGAATAATTCGGAACTGCTGCTGGATAGCAAGATCTGAAGAGAACCCCCGGCCGGCAACCAGTAATCCTTCCACCTTACGTGGTACCAGGCACCGATAAGGAATACAAAGACTCGGGTGTCTGTGAGATATTTTACCGTAGTCGGTATTGGCGATTACCGCAATGGTATCTTCGAACACTTCATCTGACTCCAGGTCTTTTTTAGTGAGCGTGTATTCACCAACCACCCGCCGACCACCTTGAATACCAAGTTGCGGAGCGGTAAGCATTATGAAGCTCTTCTGAAAGCCGGGCACCCGCTTTTTGAAAAATTCGTAGGTTATCAGCGCTCGGTTGCGATATTTCACTTCCGCATTGGTCAGCGTTTCAACATCCCTGGAATCAGAAGGTTTATCTTCAGGACGGATACAGTGGAACCAGATGACGCCCTCCTGATTCTCCAGAATGCCTTTAAAAAAGCTTGTATATCCGTCTAAATCCTTGAGTTCTTGCATCAATTCATGATGCTTTTCCGGCTGTGAATCAACGAACTCTTCATATTGCTTGATATTAACATTAGCCATCCACCAGACAAAGCTAAGCCAGGCGGTGGGCAACCTGTTGTCTTGTGTGTCATCAAATTCGGCTCCAGCGCCTATAAACATATCGCCGTCGCCGGTAGCGTCAATGACGACTTTCGCTAGAATGGCTTGTCTGCCCGATTTGCTCTCGAAGATTACGCCCCTAGCTGTATTCCCTTCCATGATTGGGACGGTTCCCCATGAGTGCAACAGCAGGTCGACTCCCGCTTCTTTTACCATGTTATTCAGTTCATCTTTAAGTATCTCTGGGTCAACGACAGCGGTGTACAGTACTCGCCTTTTACCTCCTATGGTTGGGTCACTACGCAGGTAAAAAACACCCATATTAGCTTTAAGATAATATTCAACTAAATTTCGGTCCGTAGTTCCCCAGTCTTTCTTTTTAGGATAGGAAACCCCGTCCCGGGTGTCCAGCCGGTCTATCAGTTCTTGGTTTAGACCGTATGTTTTCTGCTCACCACTAATAGTACTAAGATTGGGGAAGATGTTAACCAACCCCCCGGTTGCCATACCACCTAAATACCCATATCTTTCAATCAGGACGGTGTCAGCACCTCTACGAGCGGCTGCTATAGCGGAAGCGAACCCTCCCGGACCACCACCCACGACCACCACATCAGATTCCCGACATACCCTAATATCTCTTGCGGATTCCCTGAAAGTTTTATCTGTTACTCTTACCGTTATCTTTACCTCCTATGTATATTCTATATCCGTGCTATAGTACTTTTGATTTTAGCAATTTCTAACCTGTATATGCAAAAATAAGCTGTGTTCAAAAGTTGGTTATTTATCGGTTTTGCCTAAAAAATGTTATTATGCAAAATTTATACAAAATATAGTATTCCACCTTAGGTTCTCCTGTCAAGTGAGCAGATCCCCGGCGACAAATCTTTGGAAAATAGCAAAATCGACTCAAAATCAGAAATAGCGGTACGTTGTCATGAAATCCAAGCGGGACTGGCCGACCTTGAATTCAGGCAGCCCAAGACCGATAAAGGACGCAGATTGCTCTCCCTTTCACCATCCACAGCCATTATGCTACGAGAACATCGAGAGCAGCAAGAGAAGATAAGGCACGCACTCGGATTAACACTTACTGATGATGATTTGGTATTCTGTCAGCCGGACGGCAAGCCGCTGCTGCCGAACACGGTTAGCCACGCTTGGGCTAAGTTGGCACGCCGTACCGGCTTGAAGGGTATTCGACTGCATGATGCAAGACATACACATGCCTCATTGATGCTGAAGCAAGGCATAAACCCCAAGGTAGTACAGGAGCGATTGGGTCATGCAAGTATACAGATTACCCTTGATACTTATAGCCACGTTACTCCTGGTTTACAGGAAGCCGCCGCTAACCGGTTTGATGATATAATTTTGCCTAAAAATCAGGATAGTTCAGAAAACGAGATAAAAGAAATCGTTGATTAGCTATCCGTTAGCTAAAACAGAAAAACCACCCCGATTTTAGGTGGTTTTGTCTAGCTACAAATTAGCTTTGAAGAAGTAGGCCGTACAGGTCTCGAACCTGTGACACCCTGATTAAAAGTAATCCTTACATTTTCCCGATTTTCAGGGCGTTTTTGAAGCTGGAATCGGCTTAAAATATCTTCAGTTTTTAAACAATCAGGTTGACATCACCGGAAAAATCAGGTTGACAACCCCTTAAAAATACCAGTGACTCTGGAAAACCAGAGTCACTATAACTTTACTGCCGTTTACTTGTTTTGTCAAGCGAATTATTGTTCACTTGGCATTACATCTGGTAGAGATTTAACAAAATAAGCAATTGTTATCCAACAAAATACTTTAAAGTGAAGATATTGATTGCCCAAACGAAAAGGGATATAATATGTGAAAAACTCGACAGTCAATTGTAGATGTAAAGCAGTAGATGCCGGATATCCCCTATGGCTAGAGGCTGTGATTGATGGCGGGATGGGATTATCAGATTATAAGGAGGATGGAATGGCAGCTGTGTATGGGGTCACAAGGTTCGAATTTAACCCAGAGAATGATTTGAAAAATTACACCGTGTTTCTGGCTGATGTAGTCCACGGCACACCACCCTGGCGGCCACTTTTCTTTCTGGATAGTTGGGGACGGTGGGCTTACCGTGCTATACAGCGGGCTGCCGAACAACTCTCCTTACCGACAACCAAAGGCTGGGATATTCGATTTATTGACGGCTACCCTTACCCTACGGTAATCGAGACTACTACGGAGGAAGCTAAAGATCGGGAGCCGTTATTCCGAGATAAGATAAAACCATACATTGAGGATTTCGATGCAGTTTGGGACAAGCGTAAGGCCGAGATAGTAAATGCTTATTGTGAACTTAAAAATAGGTACGGGCTGGAAAAATATGAAGATATTAAAAAGTTAAGTAATATTGATCTCCTGGATCTATTTGATGATTACATGCAGGTGGATAGGAAACAGTGGGACATCCATATGGAAATGATGGTATCAGCTTATTACTTATTCGGGCTTTTTGAACAAATGTGTCGGGAGTTACTTGACTTCGATAATACTGACCCCCGATTTGCTAGATTAATGGCCGGCTTTGATAGCATGACATTCAGGTTCAATAAGGAGATTTGGCGTCTCGGTAACCGGGCAGCCGAATTAGGTGTAAGTGAAATATTTCAGAACACAGGCGACAGCGAGATAGTGATCTCTAAATTAAGAAACAGCGATGCCGGAATGCAGTGGCTTAAGGAATACCAGGATTTCCTAGAGGTTCATGGCTGGCGAAATGAGCGCATGCTGGACTGGGCAACCCCGAACTGGATCGAGAAACCAAGTTTAGGTATACCTCTGATAAAAGTAGCCATCACCAAGGAAGGGGTCTCATCTATAGATGGAAGGAGAGCACAGGCTGTCAAGGAGAGAGAAGAGACCGAAAAGGATGTTATTTCGAAAGTAGCCGCCAACCAGAGGGGATGGTTTGTTACCTTGATGAAAGCGGCTCAAAAAGCTGGCTACTGGAGCGAGGACCATAACTATTACCTTGATCTTTACTGTTGTGCGATAGGGCGATGGGTAACGAAAGAAATCGGGCGCCGTTTTGAAGAAGCAGGTGTGATTAATGAATCACAAGATATCTATTTCCTAGTTGCCGATGAGATTGAGAAAGCTATGATACCCATGAAAAAGGTCAAGCTCAATCAGTATGTGGACCGGCGTAAAAAAGAATGGGAAGGCTATATTAAGACTACCCCTAAACCTTTTTATGGAGACATCGGTCGCGTGCAAGAAATGGTAAAGAAAGACCCTGTGATTACGGTTTCAACATCTGCTCCGATTGTCAGAGAGGGTGTAAAGGCTGATCTCTATAGTGCTGCATCGGCTCCGGGAGTGGTGGAAGGTTTTGCCCGCGTTATAATGACTGAAGAAAAAATCGGTGAGATTCAGCCGGGAGAAATCCTAGTGGCACCTGGAACCAGCGCTCAGTGGACCCCGGTTTTCGAGGTAGTCAAAGGTATCGTTACGGACGGGGGCGGGGCTTTATCTCACGCCATAATTTTGGCACGAGAGTATGGTATTCCGGCGGTAGTCGGTTGTCTTGAGGCAACAAGGAAAATAAAAACCGGGGATAGAGTGAAAGTTAACGGTGACCTAGGGCTAGTCTATATATTGCAAAAGGCCTAGCAGTTCGTCGTTACATAGATGAATAAACTCATTTACTTAGCTGGTAGCACGGAAATAGATAATAGAAATTGCCCGGAATAAAGAGCGTGATAGTGATTGTCCAAGCTGAACCGGAAGCCATCGAGGTAGATATTTCGAGGACAGCTATAATTGTCGTAGATATGCAAAATGCGTTTGTAAATGCGGGTGGCTATTTTGACATCATCGGCCATGATATTTCAGCTACTCGGAGAATAATCAAACCCTGCGCTAAAATAGTCGGAACCGCCCGCCAAAAGGGAATCAAGATTATATACTTGCAGATGGCATACAGTCCAGACTTATCAGACAGTGGAGGGATGGACTCCACGGCCTGGCGTAAATCAAAGGGATTGGCATTCATATACCAGCACCCTGAATTGAAAGAAAAACTCCATGTTTACGGGACATGGGGAGCTTCTATCATAAAAGAACTGGAGCCGCAGCCGGGTGATATCGTTGTCAGGAAGCAAAAATACGATGGTTTTATTGGAACGAATTTAGACATCGTCCTGCACACCTGCAGTGCCAGATATCTGATATTCGTGGGAACCGCAACAAATATTTGTGTCGAATCTACGCTTAGGCATGCTTTTTCGCTGGAGTATTTCCCCATTCTTGTTTCAGATGCAACAAGTCAGATAGGGCCGGATACAATGCAAGATGCGACCATTTCCAATGTCCTCTCTAATTTCGGATGGGTAACAACTTCAGAGAAGCTCTTAAAAGCGCTGGCAGTTACAGATAATCCTTGACTAAGGATACTATTATTATAAGGGGAGAAGCTAGTATTATGTCCAAGAATTGGATATTCTGGCTGGAGGAATTGGACCAAGAGCAGAACGATATTGTAGGCAGGAAGTGTGCAAACCTGGGTGAGATGACCAGGATGGGCCTGCCAGTGCCTCCAGGATTCGCTCTCTGTGTTGAAGCCTACCAGGATTTTATGAAGATGACAGGCGTGGCTCATGAGATACGGGAGTGTATAAGTCTCTTCGGCGGCGTTCCCAAGGAACGAGGTCAGTTTAACGACCTAA
>Ga0307443_1001070_pt1 | contig 16816 bp, 24 predicted proteins | sample SalMarSW160220MG_FD_202148 | JGI IMG/M metagenome (GOLD analysis project Ga0307443, IMG submission 202148) | Salt marsh sediment microbial communities from the Plum Island Ecosystem LTER, Massachusetts, United States - SW1601-220 | ecosystem: Environmental > Aquatic > Marine > Intertidal zone >... | reverse complement strand
TCGACCTTCGGGGTTACAACCATCCTCTGCCGGCTAACCTGGCCAGTGTGGGCGGCTCCCTCGACCTTCGGGGTTACAACCATCCTCTGCCGGCTAACCTGGCCAGTGTGGGCGGCTCCCTCGACCTTCGGGGTTACAACCATCCTCTGCCGGCTAACCTGGCCAGTGTGGGCGGCTCCCTCTACCTGGAGGGTTACAACCATCCTCTGCCGGCTAACCTGGCCAGTGTGGGCGGCTCCCTCTACCTGGAGGGTTACAACCATCCTCTGCCGGCTAAGTTGAAAAAGAATAAAGGTATCAGGTAACTTTCCCTTGACATACAGTAGGAGGATTGAATGATTTACCAATGGAGAAAAGGAGTAGCTACTTGGGTGGATGGCAATACCCTTAATATTTCGGTTCCTTTCACTTGGGATATTGAGAAAGCAGAAAAGTTATCTAAAAAGTGGCCAGGGGAAGTAAATATCGGTGGGCCAGGTACTATGAAGCCGACAGTTGCTGAGAATACAGATCCGTTATACATTCATAATCCTTGTGCTACCTTTACCACTAGAGGTTGTGTCAATTCTTGTAAATTCTGCGCCGTTCCCAAAATTGAAGGTGAGCTAGTGGAGATATCAAACTTTCGGCCAGCACCAGTAATATGTGATAACAATCTATTAGCAGCTTCCCGAAAACATATAAGACGAGTTGTAGATCAGTTAAAACAATTTCCCCTCGTTGATTTTAATCAAGGTTTGGAAGCGAAAAGATTTACTCCTGATATAGCAGATATGCTTGGTGAGCTTAATTGTAAAGTTCGTTTTTCATTGGATAACTCAAATCTTGACCATGTGGTTAAGAACGCGGTGGACCTGTGCAAACAAAGAACCACTAATAATATTCAAGTCTATTGTTTGATAGGATTTAATGACACTCCTGAAGATGCTAAATATAGGCTTGAATTAATACGATCTTGGGGAGTATTGCCTAACCCCATGCGGTATCAACCTCTTGATGCTCTCAAAAAGAATGAATATAGACTACCCGAAATGAGGCATTGGAACGAGAAACAATTAGCTGCAACTATGCGTTATTATTCTCGGCTTAATTGGTTAGGATGGTTACCTTTTGAGAAATATAAGGCTAACTGCACAGTAGAGTAATACTGTAGATGAAGGGATACTTACGTTGATAAATGCCCGAATTGTGGCGATGAAGAATACGAATACCTGTCTTGAAGGTATAGTTACGACCTATTATATATAGGTAACTATCCCTTGAGAACAGGTAGGAGGCTAAGATGAGTGAAAACGAAAATTTGGATATTTGTATCTGTGGGGATTATCGTCAGAATCATGAAAATGGAATAGGTAAATGTTTAGTCTGTCATTATATGCCTTATCCTGAAGGTGGTTGCCAGCGGTTTATTCTAGCGGAAAAAGCTGACGATGAGCGTAAATTACCTATTAAGCCGAAGGTTGTAAATGTGAATATAGATGAAGCGAAAAAACTTTGGCAATCTGGTGAAGGCATGATGAAAAACCCTATTAGTGTGAGGTAACTATCCCTTGACATACAGTAGGAGATTAAATTGATAGAACTAATTTATGGTGACGCTCGGGCCATATCCGAGAATATAATAAAGCCACAATCTGTGGATTTAATATTTACAGACCCGCCTTATCTAAAAAAATATCTATGGGTTTATAAATGGCTAGCACAGGAGGCGGTCCGGGTATTAAAACCGAATGGCTTTCTCATTGCTTATTCAGGAGCTTACTGGAAAAATGAAGCCATGAAAAGATTAGAAAGTAAGTTGGAATATTTTTACGATTTTATTTTGATACATAAAGGAAATACGACTATTCTTTGGCCACGGAAAGTAATAACGGGCTATAAGTCTCTACTTTGCTACCGGATTAAAGGTTCTACTGCGGTCCCGAGAACGAATGTGTTGGGCAAATATAACGGGACTGGTGGTGATAAACGTTTTCATATGTGGGGGCAGGAAGCTAATACCGCACGTTATTATATAGATTGCTTTAGCCAAGAAGGAGATACGGTTATAGATTATTTTCTTGGCGCCGGGACTTTTGCGGAAGTATCTAAGTCTCTCAATCGTAATTTCGTTGGCTTTGAGATAGATAAAAATACTTTTGAGATAGCCCGGGCCCGGGTTGATGGCGCCTTGGGACCGTTTGAAAAGGGTAGACAACAAGAATTAGGAATACTGTAGATGAAGGGATACTTACGTAGTGTGAAATGTGGCAACTGCGGGACTTATCGCATGAAAAGGGATAACATCATTGATAAAGGTAAGGGTAACTATCCCTTGACATACAGTAAGAAATAGACAGTATCCGTATACTGTCGGGAGGTGATTTTATGCGAATAGACTATTGCCCAAAGTGTCACAAAGCTGGTCTGAAATATGAGAATGAGCAAGGCGAAGACCCCTCTGGGCTCACACAGGCAGAGAGATTCCTGGCGTGGTGCGATGACCCTCAAAATTATGTCAGTGCTCGCGGTACTAAAAAATGGTGCCCTCGTTGCAAAGAGTGGGTGGAGACTGAAAATCATCCTTATATTGGCATGAAGGCTAGACAGTAGAGTAATACTGTAGATGAAGGGATACTTACGTTGATAAATGCCCGAATTGTGGCGATGAAGAATACGAATACCTGTCTTGAAGGTATAGTTACGTATATATAAAGGAAAGAAGACCTGATGCCGAAGCTTCAGACTAACCGGCAGCGTAAAATAAGATACGAGACCATAGCCCGGGCCGAGGGCGACCAGTGCCTCATTTGCTGGATAGAAGATAGAGTCAGGCGCGGGCCCCCGAGGAAAAAGCTCATCATCGAGCACGCCGATAACGACGAGACAAACTGGTCCTGGAGCAATCTTCACCTCTGCTGCTACTCTCACAACAAAAAAATGGAGCAATTAACTTCTGAGGCGAAGAAAAAGCTCATACGAGGGTACAGTGACCAATTAGAGAGAGAGAGAGAGAGAGCGGGTCTGCCCACCTGGGGGGATGTCCTCAAGGATATGATACCTTACGAATCGGGCAGCCCCGAAATGAAGGCACATAAAAGGTTCGAGAGAATCTGGTTAAGATGGGTCCGTCAGCAACTGAACAGGCATGGTTCTTATGATAAACGTGAGCTGCTCCGGGAAGCCGCCAAAGTCTCCAGGTGCAGCATACAGACATCGAGGAATTATCTCGAAAAATATACCTCGGAGCTGGAGGGTCCTTTCAAAGAGACCTTCGATGATGATGGGGAAAAAATCATCACCTACCTTCATCCGCTGGCTCCCGGGCCGGCAGGGAAGGAGAAAAAGCGATGAAAATTATGAGTAAGATATTCTCAATAGTAATACCGAATGAATCTCAGTTCTCCGCAGAGGATATCGAAAGACAGGCTATTAGATATGGATTAACCAAGAATGCTTTTATCATAAAGGCGATTAGTTTCTTTATGGACATGGAACCCAAGGACTGGAAACAAATAACCGGGATATCAGATACCATGGATATTCCTGCAGCATATTTAGTAAGCAATATCGGGGTTTATATCGACAGCATATTAAATCTTGTTCAGGTTAACAAATTGGTTAAATAAATGCTTGACTTTGCCAGTTAAAGGAATGTAAAAATGATATAGATGATGTTATGGTCATCTGGAGATATCCTGTGAAGCCGGCAGTGAAGGAGAAAAAACAATGACAACCGCTCAAAGGCTCAAACCCAAGCCCCGGCAGCTCGTTATCTCCATGCCTTACCCGGGCGAGGTCATCTCCGTCAATCATTACCGCGGAAGAAACAGATATGGCAGTGAATTCGTCAGGGGGGAGGCGCAGGCCTGGATGGACGCCCTCGGCTGGCAGCTCAAGCTCCATCATATCGAGGACTGGCAACTTCCCCTCAATGTCACCTGCTCCGGAATATTCAGTGACCTGAATCACGCGCCGGACCTCTCCAACCTCTCCAAGTGCACCCTGGACGCCATCGAGGCGGTCACCGGCGTTAACGACCGGGATATGCGCTGGCATGATGGCGATATGAAAATCGACCCGGACTACACCCCGGAGATGGAAATAACCATCGAGGAGGCGGAGTGATGAATATATTAATCGGCGCATTATTGGGGGTTTTCTTGCTCATATTTGTTGTTCTGCCTGTACTCGTTTGGAAATATTATGGATGCAGTTACCTCGACTATTTGAAGATATTAATAGGGAGAAACCCCGATGCCTGAAAAGACCGGCACCATGAAGCTCAACAAGTCGGAGGCGGACCTCATCGCCGCCATCCGCGCCCTGCATATGAAACACGGTCGTATTCCGTGTGTGATATATTTCCAGGACGGCCAGATGACCAGGGTCGTCTTCAAAGGAGAAGAAAAAAGCGTAAAACTCGGCTGACAGCAGAATAGCCGGACGCTGACCGAAAAACGGAGGCGCATCCCTGGGGAAATCCCCCTCGGTGCGCCTTCTTTATTTGGACAAAGAAATGGACAAAGAACAAAACGGCTTTCCCCTGCTCGACCGCATCCCGCTGGCCAGGCGGCTCACCGCCATCAACGAGCTCGCCCGGTGGCAGAAAAAGCATCACCCCGATGCCCCCGAGCTGGAGGTCGCCGAATCAATAAGGCAGAAGCGTTATCTCGCCCCGTCCGGGCCTGAAATCAACATCGATGCCCCGGACTGGCGGGAAGAGGAAGACATCGCCATAGACCATGAGATACGCCGGAAGCCACGCTACCAAAGGAGGATAGAATGACCTGTATTGTAGGACTTGTACAAGATGGAGATATCTACATGGGAGGTGACAGCGCCGGTGCCAATCAGTCTTTCCAACTTGATATCCGCGCCGACCAAAAGGTATTTATCCGTTCTAACATCATCATGGGCTTTACGACATCTTTTCGGATGGGCCAGCTACTACGCTACCGGCTTTATATACCTCCTCGGAAGAAAGCCCAAGAGCTTTATGACTACATGGTGACTGATTTCATCGATGCTGTTCGCAACTGCCTTGAAAAAGGAGGTTATGCACGCAAAGAACATGGGGTAGAATCCGGCGGTACGTTCCTTATTGGAATCGAAGGCCGTCTATTTATCATTTATGCTGATTTTCAGGTCGGCGAGAGTACGGCACCTTATACAGCCTGCGGGTGTGGAACTGATATAGCTCTCGGTGCCATGTATGTCACTGGCGATATCGAGCCCGAGAGCAGAATTCAGAAGGCACTCTCAGCAGCCGAGCGATTCAGTGCTGGAGTCAGACATCCTTTCATAATACTCAAGTTAGAGAAGGTGGACTAATGCTCCGCCACTATCACAAAGGCGAGTTAATCTGGGTGGCCCCCGGCGCCGTCCGCTATGACGCCGAGGACCTCGAGCTCATCCTCCCATGGTTCCGTTATATGCTTGAAGGCGCTTACCCTTTGGAGCCCACCGGAGGTTACATCGAAGGCAAGCGGACCGGCATTACCTCCCGTGCCTATTATGAAGCCGCCTGCCAGGTTGCCGCCGAGATTGACCGCCGCCTCGCCCGCACCGGCCTCGACCGCTATCTCCTCGAGAGCTACTACTGCAATGACTGGAGAGGCTATACCTATGACGAGATAATCACCGCGATAGCCTCACGGGTCGACAAGGACAGGCAAGACGTAAAGCGTCGCATCCGCTCCGCCTTCAGCTATATCGCCAGCGGGTCATGCCCCCGATGGCTCCACTGCATAGACTGTCCCGAGTACCAGACCTGCCGAAAGAAAAACAAAGGCCGCGTCGGCCAGACTTACCGCCAGTGGCGGCGAAGCAAAAGCCGCGTTCACGCCTGAGAATATGCGTTTGCATACCGAAACTTGACAAAACACGCTCTGATGTTCTAAAATCTCATTGTATGAATAGAAAAATGTCTTTAGAGGCATTATCACTATCATTAATCAAAGAAATAGACCCCCTCTCCATAAAAGGTAATTATCGAGATGTCTGGCTTCTTGTATGTAGAGCATTAATAGCTAAAGCAGAAGGAAAATGCGAAGAATGTGGTAGAAGAGGTAGGAAATTACATATTCATCATAAAGATAACTGTCCTTTAAATAACAGAATAACCAATTTACAGGTCCTGTGTAGAAAGTGCCATAGTAGAACTCATGCTAAATTTGATGTTCAGTTAATGCCTTGGACAATAGGTGATAGACCACGGAAAATACCTATTTGTCATTAGAGTGACATAATATGCCCCGGGAAGACCGGGGCTTTTTCATTTGGTGGACATGTCGGGTAGGACAAGCGGCTAAGTCACCGGCCCCATAAGCCGGGGGAGTTGGTTCGACTCCAGCACCCGCTACCACTTATTCCCTGAGGAATAATCATCATGCCGAACAAACCCCAGAGACCATGCCGCCATCCCGGCTGCCCTCATCTCACCGAACACAAAAGCGGCTATTGCCCGGAGCATCTCAAGCAGACGCGGCGGGAGAATGACCATGAGCGAGGCAGTAGCACGCAGCGCGGCTACAACTACCGCTGGCACAAAGCCAGCAAGCTATACATGGCCAGGCATCCGCTCTGTGAAATCTGCTTGAAGAAGAAACCGCCGGTCATCAGGGCGGCAACGCTCGTAGACCACATCGAGCCACATCGCGGCGATTATGAATTGTTCTGGGATGAAAGCGATTGGCAGTCCTCCTGCAAAGAATGCCATGACATAAAGACCGCTAAAGAGGATGGGGCGTTCGGTAATCCGATAAAAGAAAGAACGGAGGGGGAGGGGGTTTAAATCTCTACAGCTTGATGTTTCTAAACCGAGTGTTAACCTGGAAAAAAATCTGTACGGGTTGGAGGAAAATTAGAAAAGTCTGGGAATAAAATACCTTAATTACGCGCGCACGTTGGCTTACATAATATTTAGCTTGCCCGTTGTTGAAATAATTACGGTTACGGAGTGATTTAAAATGCCAGGACCGGCTCCCAAAAAACCAAAGCTACGCCAGCGAAGAAATAAAGATGTTACCGCAAGGATATTTCAAGAGAAAAAGCCTATAACAAATATTCCTGAACTCCCGAAGCGCCGGCGAAAGTGGCGCGAGGAAACAATCGCTTGGTGGAAAGATATCTGGGAATCTCCGATGGCGCCCGAGTTCATACAGTCGGACATTCACCAGCTTTATATCCTTGCGGATTTGATTGACCAATACTGGAGGGACCAGGCTAAGGGAAAGGGAGCATCGCCGGCACTGGCGACTGAAATAAGACTGCAGCGGCAGTGTTTCGGGCTGACGCCGATAGACCGGAGAAGGCTGCAGTGGGAAATCGAAAAGGGAGAAGCGGCCAGCATCAAGGGCCAGAAGCGGCGGGAGAAGGGCAGAAAGACCAAGACTTATAAGGTCGACCCGAGAGCCGCCCTGGAAGCCAAGAACTAATATGACTGTCCTGACGGTCCCGGATGATAAAGGAAAATGGTATCCGAGCCTGGGGGGAGAGGTCTGCGACTTCATCGAGGATAATCTGGTATTCGGACCGGGCGACCTGCGCGGCGAGAAGGCGAAGCTGGATGAGGATAAGCGCGCATTAATCTGGCGGATGTACGAGGTATATCCACGGAGACACGCCGCGGCGGGGCGGCGACGTTTCAAGAGGGTAGGGATAAGCATGGCGAAGGGCCTTGCCAAGACGGAGCTGGCGGCTTGGATAGCGATTTGCGAATTACATCCCGAGGCACCGGTGAGGTGCATAGGGTTTGATAAAAAGGGCAATCCATTCGGTGGGCCGGTAAACGACCCCTATATACCGGTGGTGGCCTATACCGAAGAGCAGTCGGACGAGCTGCTTTACGGCACGATAAAGGTCATTCTGGAAGAGAGCGCCCTGGGGAAGGACTTCGACATCGGGTTGGGTCGGATAATGCGGAAGCGCGGGGATGGGAAGGTGGTGTCGCTTTCAAGCTCTCCCAAATCCCGAGATGGCGCCAGGACGACATTTTCCGCAATGGACGAGACACACTGGTGGACGCATCCGCGTTTAATAAAAGCCCACCAGACGATGTTAGCCAACACAGCGAAATTGAAAGCGGCCGATGCGTGGAACCTCGAGATAACGACGGCGCCGGAGCCCGGTGCCGGGAGCGTGGCAGAGAGTGCCATGGAGTATGCCCAGGCGGTACATGAAGGCCGCATTAAGAATTCGCGCTTTTTTTACTATCATCGGCAGGCTTCGGACGAGCACAAGCTGGATACAGTTAAAGATATAAGGGAGGCGGTGATAGAAGCCTCCGGGGTGGCGAAGGTGTGGCGGGATATCGATGCCATCGTGGCGCTATCGCAGGACCCGACGATGGACATGGCATATTACGACCGGTTGTACTGCAACCGGTTGGTGAAGGCATCGCAGAAAGCCTTCGATATCAGTGAGTGGGAGCAACTGGCGGATAAGAAGTATAAAGTACTGAATAAGGCGTTGATTTCGCTGGGGTTCGATGGCGCCATGTTCCATGACTCCGTGGGCCTGGTAGGGACGGAAATCGAGACGGGCCACCAGTTCGTTCTGGGGGTCTGGGAGTGTCCATACGGTAAGAAGGACTGGCAGGCGCCGGTGGATGAAATCGATGAGACGGTCGAGGCGGCATTCGAAAATTACGATGTGTGGCGGATGTACGCCGACCCTCAATACTGGCTCTCCTACACGGCGAAGTGGGCGGGGCTATACGGCAAAGAGAAGGTCGTTGAATGGTACACGAACAAATATAACCAGATGTGCTATTCGATAGAGGCTTTCAACACAGCGATAAAAAGCCAGGAGTTGAGCCATGACGGGCACAAGGCACTGGGAAGGCATATCGCCAACGCCTTCAAGAAGGAGCTGAACAAGCGGGACGAGCAGGGGAAGAAGCTGTGGGTGATACAGAAGGAGCGTGGGGACAGTCCCAACAAGATAGACCTGGCCATGGCGGCGATATTGAGCTGGCGGGCCAGGCTGGACGCGGTGGCGCTGGGGGTAACGAAGCGAAGCGCGTATGAAGACGGATTGATAATGATAGGATGAAGAGAATTAAAATACTTTACGATTTCCTTAAAAAGATATTTGACATCGAGGATATGCTGACGGTGGGCGGAATCGGGATGGTGGGCGCGGGCATCTGGTTCATCTACTGGCCGGCGGCGTTAATCGTCGTCGGGGTATTCTGCGCTTCACTCGGTGTAATGGGGAGCAGGTTACGGAGGCGCCATGGGAAGAATAGCTGATTTCATCGAGAAACGATATTCCCTGGCCGACATGGACCGGGACATGGACGCCATAATTTACGGGATGCCGACGGCGACTGGGTTAAAAGTATCTGGGACAAAGGCTTTAACCATCGTATCGTATTACCACGGCATGAGGCTAAGAAGCGAAACGGTGGGGCAGGTGCCGCTCATCGAGTACCGGCGGGTGATGCGGGGAAATAACCGCCAGGGTAAAGAGCGGGCGACAGGGGAGAAACTTTACAATTTATTGCACGATACGCCGAACCCGGAGATGGATGCCATCAGCTTTAAGTCGGCGCTGCAGGGGCATGTTATCGGATGGGGCAACGCCTTCGCGGAGATAGAGTGGGATATGAGCGCCGGGGAAGTCAGGGCGCTATGGCCGCTCAATGTTTCACGGATGAAAGTGGGGCGCGACGATAAAACCAGGGAACTGATTTACGCCTATACGACCCCAGATAGCGTGACGCATATATTGCCTCCATTCCGCGTCCTGCATATCCCGGGTTTCGGGTTCGACGGGATTATCGGCTATGACAGCGTTTATCTGGCGCGGGAGATGCTGGGTCTGACGATGGCGCTGGAGGAGCACGGGGCGCGGTTCTTCGGGAACGGGGCGCGGCCAGGCGGTATTTTAACACACCCGAACCATCTCGGGGACGAAGCCAAGAAAGCAAATATTAAGCACTGGCAGGAGCAATACGGCGGGCTGAGCAACGTCAACCGCATCGCCATCCTGGACGAGGGAATCACGTATAAAGAAATCGGCATACCTCCGGAGAATTCGCAGTACCTGCAATCGCGGACGTTTTCGATACAGGAAATGTCGCGGCTGCTCAACATAACGCCGCACAAGATGTACGAGCTTTCACACGCTACATTCAGCAATATCGAGCACCAGGACCTCGAATATATGAAATACACGATGGGTCCGGATTTCCGGCGGTGGGAACAGGCTTGCAACCGGAAGCTGATATTGCCGGCGGAGCGGAGCCTGTTCTTCTGTGAGTTCCTCGAGGACGCACTATTGCGGGCGGACTCGGCGGCCAGGGCGGCGTTTTACAAGGAACTGTTCTACATGGGGTCGCTCAGCCCGAACGATATCCGCGAGAAAGAGAATATGAATCCCAACGAAGACCCGAGCGGAGACCGGTACTATATCCCGTCTAATTTCATACCCATGGACATGGCGGAGCGTGTGGCACTGGGGCAGGCGCGGGAGGCGGCGACGCCCAAGCAGCTGAGGTCTGAAAAACTGAAGGATGTTATCAAAATTGTTGCTAAAAAGGAGAAGGAAAGCCTTCTGCGGGCAGCAAAGAGAGACCCCGATGATTTCAATGATTGGTTAATAAGCTATTACAAGGATTTCACGGGTTATATCAGACAGAAATTGGAACCATTATTGGGTGATTCAGCCGAATATTACACTTTGAACTATATCGAAAGAAGTATTGAAAGATTAAAAAATATCGATGTAAGTAAAATAGAAATAGAGCTGCTATCTTGGGAAGATAGACGAGCCTTCGAATATGAAGCAGATGACCAAATCGCCTAAATGGAAAGGAGCAAAATTTATGGAGAACAATAATTATGATTTCAGAATCAATGCGGGAGTATATTTAACAGATGACTTATTAGAGAATCTCAAAAAAGAAGATAAAAAATCAATACGTTATCTATGTTATCTTGCAGCCGACATTGCAATTCGGGATATTCTGCGGACAATGGGACTGGAGGAATTCATAGAATTGGAATGCCAGCAATTAGAGAACTTTTATTTAACACAGTCTCCCAGAATGTATAGAACAGCAGCTAAAGTCGGCGCTGGGGGACGGGGCGGCGGCGTTTATGAGCGAATACGTGGAGAAGTCGCGGGTGCTGCTGAAGGATAAGGGTCCGGGCGAGCTGGCGAAGGCACTGGAGGATTGGGAAGACTGGCGGGCGGGAGAAGCAGATATTACGACATAACGCATAATGTAAAAACGTATATTCGAGCCGCTTTCAGAGCGGCTTTTTTATTGGGATAATCCCTCTCACTCTCCCTTTACGAAAGGGAGACGATATAAACAAATCGGGAGGTTATCATGCCATATCCGAATGAACACAGCTGCCGTCTGGAGGACCCGGACAAATACGATAAATACAACCGCAAGGATTGTGAAGAGAAGCATGACGGCAAGTGCATCGACGTGATATACGGAATCAAGGACGGGAAGTCGGAGATACAGGCCCTGCGGTATAAAACGGATATCTGGGACGAGGACGATGCGCGGGCGCACTGCAAAGAGCGCGAGGGTAAATTCGAGCCGGCCGGTGACGAGGAATCCGAGGCCCTGAGTGAAGAAAAATATCAATGCGAATGTATCGATTGCGGCCATAAATTTGAAAGTGAAAAGCATTGCCGCGATGTTAAATGCCCGGAGTGTGGGGGAGACTGTCGGCGGGTGGAGCGCCCCGGCCCCGGTCAAAGTTCAAACTTTCCAACCCAGGAGGTAATTAGCATGAGCGCAGAGAGGCGGGAATACAGGGAATTCGAGATGGACAAGCTGAAGGTGCGGGCTGCCGATAGTGAAGATGCTCCGAAGAAAATAATCGGCCACGGCGCGGTCTATAACAAGTTGAGCGAGGACCTGGGAGGGTTCAAGGAACTGTTCGAGCCGGGCGCATTCGCCGAATCCATCCAGCGTGATGATATAAGGTCGCTCCGGGACCATACGCCGACGTACATACTCGGGCGGAAAAAGGCGGGGACGCTGGAGCTTAAAGAGGATGAGCGGGGGGTCTATTACGAAGTGGTCGTGCCAGAGACCAGCTATGCCGACGATTTATTGGTGAGCATCGAACGGGGGGACGTGACGGGGTGCTCTATCATCTTCCAGGTGGACGAGGAAAAGGGTGAGAGGTGGTTCCTTTCAGGTAAAGAGGTGGATGCCATCGACGCATTCATGGCGATGTGGGACGGGAAGAAACACAAAATCGAGAGGCACGTGAACAAGGCGCGTCTCTACGATATCGGGCCGGTGACATTCCCGGCATATCCACAGACGGATGTCAAGGCGCGGAGCCTGGCGGCGGTGGCGGGGCTGGATTATGAAGCATTGGGGACGGCGCTGGTGAAGAGCCATCGTGGTCTGCCGCTGGATGAAATCGAACAAAGGACGCTGGCGAAAGCCGGCGATATTATAAGTTGTCGTAAAGAGGCCGAGGAAGAGCCCGCCGACGCGGAAGCTATAGCGGGCAAGCAGGACGGGGAGGGCGCTTTGAAAGGGCGTGCTCTTAGTCTGGCGAGGAGACGGCTGAATTACGGATATCCCAGGAAATAAACTCAAAAATTCAGGAGGAAAAAATGAAAGACATACTCAAGGTCATAGAATACCGGAAACAACAGGCAACCCTCCGGGATGAGGGGAACGAGCTGCTCACTAAAGCGGAGACGGAGGAACGCGAAGTCAACGAGGACGAGCAGAAAAGGGTCGACGCCATCGATGCGGAAATCAGGGCTATCGATGTACGGATAGACAATTATTGCAGTGTAAACCAGATAAGCCCGGAAGAGCTGCGGACTTATGAGCCGCAGAAGCCGGAGACGGGGGCAGAAAACGCCGAAACACCAAAGCCGTTCCGGTCGCTGGGGGAGCAGCTCCAGGCAGTCCGGGAATTCTTTACCGGCAGGGGCCGTGACGACCGGCTGTTTGAGGTAAGGGCGGCCTCCGGGCTGAACGAGTCCGTCCCCAGCGAGGGCGGTTTCCTCGTCCAGCAGGACCTGTCGGCCGAGTTGCTGAAACAGACATACGAGACCAATGAAATACCGAATCGCTGCCGGCGTATTCCCATCAGCGGGCCATCCAACAGCTTCGCCATGAACACGGTTGACGAATCCAGCCGGGCCACCGGTTCGCGCTGGGGCGGCCTCCAGGTCTACCGCGAGGCAGAGGCTGACAGCACCACGGCGAGCAAGCCGAAATTCGGGCGCATCGAGATGAAGCTCGAAAAGATGATGGGGCTGTGCTATGCCACCGATGAGAATCTTCAGGACGCCGCGCAACTGGGTGCCATTATCTCCCAGGGTTTTACCGAGGAATTTGGCTTCAAGCTGTCGGATGAAATCATTCGCGGCACCGGTGCCGGACAATGCCTGGGCATCCTGGAAAGCGATGCCCTGGTAAGCGTGGCCAAGGAAACGGGGCAGACGGCGGATACGGTCGTCACGGAAAACATTCTCAAGATGTGGAAGTCGCGCCGCGGCCGCAACCTGGTCTGGCTCTACAACCAGGAGCTGGAAGACCAGCTCGACCTTCTGAAAGTCGATGTCGGCACCGGCGGAGAAATGGCGAGGCTTTTCGTACCCCCGACCGTCCCCGGCGGGTTCGCCACCATCAAAGGCGCGCCGGCCATTGCCGTTGAGGTAGCCTCCGGGCCCGGCGACGTGGGAGATATAATCCTGGCCGACCTTTCTCAGTATCTGCTCATCGACAAGGGCGGCATCCAGACGGCTGAATCCATCCACGTCCAGTTCCTGACCGACCAGCAGACCTTCCGCTTTATCTACCGGGTCAACGGTATGCCTATGCTCAAGAGCAAGATAACTCCTTACAAACGGACGGACTCCAACTTCTATGTCAGCCCGTTCGTTGCATTGGCAGCCCGCTAAAGCCGGGCAAAAATAAATTTAATGAGGTGAAAAAATGAGACTCTGCGAAGATAAAAAACTGGTTCCCATCTTCAATTCGGCCGATATCGTCTCCGGCGCTGACAGCGACTCCATCTGTGTCAAGGGCGCCAAGCACGTCGCGCTACTCGTCATGTTCGGCCCGTCGCTTTCCGGCGACCCTATCCTGACGCTTTATGAGGGCGCCACGGACGGGGCAAAGACGGCAGCGTTAACGTTTGCCTACCGGTACGGCGGGGCGGCCACCGGTTCGGCCAGCTCCGATGTATTAAGCACAGAAGCAACCTCGGCGGCGCTGGAATGCACCGGTACCACCTTTGTGAGCCGGCTGCTCGTCATCGAGCTCGATATGGCCAGCATGACCGACGGCTATGACTGGCTGACCCTCCAGGTGGGGAGTGAGGCTTCAGCCGGCGAGCTGACCGTGATAGCCGTTCTTGACCCGGCTTACAAGAGCCCGGCGCTCGATACCGTCCTGTCCTAAGTAAAGGTCGAAACAGGGGGCGGGTAGCGCCGCCCTCTAAACCAAACGAAGAGGTGAAAAATGAATTACAACAAATCAACCCGGCAAAGGGTAGCGGATATCAACCTGGGCATTCACGTCAGCCGCGATACCGACAATATCCTGACCGGCGAAGACCTGTTCACTATAGCGGGCGGCCGGGTGCTGGTGAACCTGATACTCGGCGAAGTAACCACCGTCATGCAGACCAAGACCATCAACTTCAAACTTCAGGCCGATCCGACGGTCGGCACGACCACGGACCTCTGCGGCAACCTTGACCTGACCGCCGCCGAGGTGGGGAGTCTGCTGACCATTGCCGGGCCTGTGGCCACCGCCCTGCAAATCGGCAAGTCCGGCAGTGTCATCGGACAGACTTACCCTATCCCTGTGGCTACTGGCGTCATCCAGGCCGTTGTCGGCGCCACGCATACCGGCTCAATCCGGTGGGATATCTGGTATGTACCGCTGGACGAAGGCGCTTACGTAGAGGCTGCCTGAGCCTGGTAACCAAATAAAGTAAAACGAGGTGAGAAAATGAGTATAGAAGCATATATCCTGCAAGCAAACAACAGAGACGGGGTCGGGGAATCGATTGAGTCTCAGGCGAACAGCCGCGGCGACCTGGAGATTGCGCAGTCCCTGCCGCCCTATGCGGAGCTGACCCGGCTCGGCAGCGGGTATCAGGCCATGACCACATCGGCGGTAGCCGCCCTGATTGCTAGGCCTTCCACCACGGCGCTGTTCACCCTCTGGAACGGTGAAGCCGGTGGCGGACTATCATATATCATCGACCGCATCTTCGCCCAGCAGCTGGTTTCAGCCGCGGCTGCTTCCCGGTGGGGTATCTGGGCTTGCATCCACCCGGTAGGCATGGCGGCTGTAACTGCGGATATCACCGCCATCAAAAGCACGAGAGGTAAAGCCAACTATGGCGGCAATGCCAGGCTCGATATCGGCGCCACCGTGGGCGATGACGGATGGTTCCCTTACGGCGACCAGCACGATGTTGAGGCCACCGGTATCCTCGGGGGCGGCCAGGGCAGTGTACCTATCGAAGGCAGAATAATCATCCCCCCGACCGCCGGGATTTCCCTGCACGTGGTAGCTTCATCGGTCAACGAGGATTTCAACGTAGGCTTCGCCTGGCATGAAGTCCAACTCGTTCTTCCCTGAGAATAAAAACTATCCTTCAGCAAGGCGGGCATCATTACTCCTTTTCAGTTGGGGGGCGGGGGAACTATACCCCCCGCCTCCCGGTATAACCAGAGGTGAAAAAGGTCTATGTATATATCCGGTAAGGGAACCATCGAAATCGAGACGACCAGCCTGGAGATGCCGGAGAATGCCATGCTGAAATTAAAGAAGCGGAGGCAATCGATAAATCCGGCGATAAAGAAGACAGCAAATGTTAGACGTAAATTATCCCGCAAGCATTAAGACAAACTACGAGAAGCTGTGCGCCGTCTATTCCCTGATTGAGCAGATGCGCCTTGAGTACAACAGGCAGGGTGCAATCGCTCGCAGTAACTGGGATAAGTATAAGGACGCGTGGTATATCTTTGCGAGAAGGCCGCAAAATCTTGGTGGTAATATCTTCAACAAGAAGTTACTACCATTACTTCAGGAACAAAACAGGTTAAGGGCGGCCATAAGAGAAAAGAGATTCACCAACAAGGAGTGGAAAGCCCTCTCGGATGAAGCCCGAGATGTAGCCCGTCTTGAGATGTACGGCGACAAGACACTAGAAAGGGTTAAACCAACAAAAGCCACAAGCATACTACTCGATGAGCTAAAAGGAGTCAGCCTGGATAATCTGACAGGCGAAGTCCCGCCTGACCCAACCGAGGACTTTACTGAATTTACGGAGGTAGATAGCGGTGGTGATATTACCATAACAGCGTCAAAGATGGACGTTGATACTATGTCTAAGGGTGCCGATAGCTATACTTACAAGAGCCATGGGGCCAGCCATTTCGGGGACTTTGACCATCTATTAGACGTTTACACTGGTAACGAAGGTACGGAGGGATATGGGAACCGTGCGGGTTGCTGGGCAGTCGTGGATAATCCAGGAAATTATAATGATGCTAAGTACACACACCATGAGGGCATATACGTGTGGGTGGTGCATCCTGATGCTAGTAGAATATTCACTCTGATCGATTATAGCAACAATGAAGATGATTCAGGCGGTATCAGTGTAAATACGAAGTATTATCTTACTATCTCCCGCAGTAACACCACGGCTACCTGTCTAATTTATACCGACTCTGGGCGGACTAATTTGCATGATACACTATCTATTACCTGCGGAACCACCGCCTATGAGTATGTTCAGGGTGTCTGCTCGCAAGACCAGGGTAGCGCTAATGAAGCATCGTACTACATAGAAAATCTTGATTT
>Ga0307443_1001057_pt1 | contig 16934 bp, 11 predicted proteins | sample SalMarSW160220MG_FD_202148 | JGI IMG/M metagenome (GOLD analysis project Ga0307443, IMG submission 202148) | Salt marsh sediment microbial communities from the Plum Island Ecosystem LTER, Massachusetts, United States - SW1601-220 | ecosystem: Environmental > Aquatic > Marine > Intertidal zone >... | reverse complement strand
CTAATCCATATACCGCTGTCGTCCTGGTCGGATATTGTATAAACCCTGAGTTTTGCAATTAATTTTTTAGCTTCTGTTTCTGTTTTTGTATTTTTAATTTTATATAATGCCTGAGCAAGGGTATTCGCGCCTCCCCAAACAGATATCCACAATGGACGCTCATCTTTTTCTTCAAGTACTTTTATAATCCAGTCCGAACCTTGTGAATCTTTCCCATCGCCAACTCCCTGCATTCCATATTTTGCTAAGCCTTGTTTTACTTTCATTAAAAGCGCTTCAGCATCAAGAAAACCAGCTTCATGCTTCTTAAGGCTAGGTTGTACTTTGCCATAGGCTTGAATTATTTTTTTTATTGATTCAGGAGCTACTCTCGTTTTTTGCCAAACAGAGGTTGTAGCAATTAATCCTTTTATATCAATTTCATTAGAATATAAAAGTAAACGAATCAAAGATTGTGTATCGTCCGGGTCAGCTTCAATATCGGTTAAGATAATTACTCTGTTTATTTGATTTGCTTGAGCCTCCGAATTGTATTTATGCAAACTCCTGTCTTCGTTGATGGAAATGCGCTCGCGCTGGGATTCTGCGGCTGTGATGCACCCGCTTTGAAGAAGGATACCGGCGATGCTTACCATCAAGGGCATTTTGAATTGCATGATCCGCATTTTTAGTCTCCTTGTAGAATAGATAGTCGTACATTATTGATTCGCTGCAAAATCCATCGGTACGAACTTACCTTATATCCTATTTAGGCCAGAAAAGCAAAATCAAAAACATCTCCTGCGTCCGCAGGATTCAAAGCAACTGAAGGTTGAAAGCTAATGACTGACGGCTTTTTCTTACTTAAACAAATCAAGGTCAATGGCCTCGGCCATCTTCTAGTAGCCTGCCACATTGAGGTGCAGATGGTTGGGATCAACGGTTTGAGAATATGCCCAATGAGCTACTATAAGAACAATAACAGCGGGTAGACGTGCAATAACTTTTTTCGTCTGATTTATTCTAATGAGGGCACATCCCAATTGATCCAGTCTAAGGGGTTACGGTCAAAATTCCCGTCCGTTTTCAATACGTTGGTATCCGCTTCACCGTCGAGTAGAAACTTTGTGCAAAAGGCTCTCAATTCTTTTATTTCTTTGAATCCACAATGATCTCCATGAGAGGTCTGAACAAAGCCCATGCGATCAGGCAGGCCCAGTGCTTCCCAGACCTTGTGTGCGGCTATGGCTGTTGTGTAGCAAGCTTCAGGACCAAGCCACTCAAAAGCAGTGTTCTCGGTTATAAGAAGTGGGCGTGGCGCGCACAAGGCTGCGACCATGTGCTGGTCGACAGGAAGCCGGTCCACCTGATTACCGAATTGCGCAAAAATGGGTGCCATCCAGGTATTTTCTGTGACAATCTGTCTGGCGGTCTGAACATTTCCTCCGGCAGCTACCAGGGCATCGGCCACGCGCCAGCTACTGGCTCCTCCGGCACCTGATTCCGTGGGAATGGTTAGCGCGATTCGTTCATCAAAGGCACCGCAGACCAGGGCGCCTTTGCCATTCCGGGAACATCCGGTGACACCTAATCTTGCTGGATTAATGTTGGCTTCAGGAGTCTGTTCAAGGACATCAATGAGACGGCTGACGCCCCAGGCCCAGGCCATGAGTGATCCTGCCTGATGATCGCTGCCATAAAAATCGTAAAACTTTCCTTTTCCCCTGTCACTGGTACTGCCTTGCCTGCCCAACTCGTCATTGGGGAAATAGATAACCGCTATACCCAGGTTATCCAGTTCCGTTTTGGGCAGGGTAAGCCAGGGACCCATAGTGATTATGGCAGGATAAGGGGCCGTGCCGGTGGGCGGATACGCGATAGTTGCCTTGAAAGAGATTGATCTTCCATCTTCCGAGCAGTCAACAGTTAGTTGATTGCCACTATAGGATCCGGTGACAGTGGACGGCCTTGATGGTTTGGGACCGTAAACATACTCCTGAACCTGTAGACTGATTTCAGCACGACGACATGTCCAATCATCCAGGTGAGTCATACGCTTACCGTCCATGAATTGAAAGGGATCTGGAAGCTTGGGTATGGAAGGTAGAGCTGATGGCGCAGGCATGACCGGAGGGATAACCTCACAGGTACACACCTTGGGTTGTTCCGTCAATGAACTGATGGCATCGGTGAACATCTGTAGACCACCATCTGACTGTTCCCAGTCCTCCATAGTGAGTATCGGTGTGATGACCGACGCCCAGGCAGCGATTTCATTGGCGTCGCTGGCGTAGGCATTACTGTCAGTCACTTGGCTTAAGATCACTAAGTCCGCATCATTGAGTTGGTCAATCTTGGCCGAATCCAGTTGGATCCACTTGTCCGGTTCAGCGTCGAGAGCGTACTCTTGAGCTAACAACCAATCGAGCCAAAACTGGTCATTCTCGATGTTAGCACCTCCACTCGTATCGTAGACCCAGATGACCTTCAGGGGTTCCAGGGCATTGGGCAAGGTCAGTGCCGGCGCCAATTCCGGGGTATCGCTTTCCTTGGTGGTTATCCACCAGTCCGCCTCCGGGTCACTTTGTTCATTGATGATGATAAATGTAATCAGTTTGTTGGTGTCCTGAGCCAGAAAATGATTCAGGTTCAGAGTGTTGGGATAAGAGGAATACAGGCCGCTGGTTCCCAATTTAATATGTCCGAGCTTTTGCAGAAGAGCGTCATTGAGTGCATAACGACCTGGGGGTACACCACGTATATCGGGTGATTCATAGACGACTCCAGGTGCCGTACGATAACTCATGGTCGCTTCATCCCAAAGGTCATTGGCACCGTCGGCCACACCATATACGCTCACCCATTTTTCCTGGGTACCTGTAACATTAAGGGTTAAGGTGGCACCAGTAAGATCACCCCCGATGTAGTGGTCGTCATCTACTTCAACGCTGGAGATGTCAAAACGGAGGTATCCGATTCTTTGCTGGACGCCCTCATAGTTACGGATCTCCAGAGTTTTCTCTGTGCCCATAACGCTGTCTTTGTCGTTCGTTTCGTCATTGGTTACAAACGTATCCGCGCCGCAGCCGTCGACCGTGGTAACGACAGTGGCGTGTAGAGTGCATGCCCAACACAGTAGTACAAGAAGCGATATCAAGAAAAGAGATTTGCGACACATAATCATCCTCCTATAAAACTTAATGACATAAAATATTTGAGATAAACTTTTACTCTATAGATAAGGTAATTATATTTATTTTGACTAGTAATATTATTACGATCGTTTGTTATTAAACCAGGATTTCTCATTTTCTTACTTGAATAAATCAAGGTCAATAGCCTCGGCCATCTTCTGGTAGCCTGCCACATTCAGATGCAGATGATCACCAGTATCGTATTCAAGTAACAGCCTATTAGGATTCTCTGGATCTCGTACCGCAGCATCCAGATCAATGACTGCGTCGAACTTATCACTGGTTCTAATCCATTTATTGACTTCCTGACGTGCAGCCTCATGGTTTTTACTATCATAAAAGGACCCTCCAAAGGGCAGGATCGGCACACCGTATACAAGGATATCTTTAGCATGAGCTTTTTCTATAAACTGCTCATACACGGCAATTAAATCTGTAGCCACTTTTGGACTGCGGCTGCCGCCGATGTCATTAACCCCCTCGAGAATGATCACCCAGCGAACCCCATTTTGACCAAGTACATCATGATCAAAACGCTTAAGCGCGGTCGGTCCCAGGCCGCCGGATACTACGGCATTGCCACCGATGCCTTGATTCAGTACGCCAATCTTTGCAGTATTCGGGTCTGCCTGCAGGCGTCGGGCCAGATTATCCGGCCATCGGTTGTTGCCGTTAGTGGTGGATCCCCTGCCGTCCGTAATCGAATCACCCAGCGTTACCACACACGCGTAGGAATCATCGAGCCACAAATCAATCCCGCTCAAAATATACCAATGATCTGTTTTAACCGCCGACGCCATATCGGTTGCTGTCACTGCATTGCCGGATTGGATATAGGATGTGGTCCTGGAGCCGGGATGCCCCGTGACATCAGCCGACGTCTGGCCAAAATAAATACTTACTGCCAGGTTGCTCAATGGTATTACATCAAAGTTTAGAGTATCCGAATAAACGGCCTGTCCCGCCTGAATAGTTATCGATGATGCCCCCCCAAACGTCAGTGCCCTGTCCGTTGCCGGATCTATCGCACTGCCGCCCGTTGATACCGCAAGGTGGGCGGCATTAATTGTAACCGGGCTGGACCCATAGGCATTGGAAAGCTGCACGCGTAATTGGCTCCCTCCCAGGGTCACACGTATAACCTGGCGCAGTGTATTGTTGGATAATCCCGGTGCAGGCGGCAGGTTTCTGGGTTCCGTCAACTGCTGGGCGCTCACCCAGGTGCCGATCCAGCAATCCTCCGCAGCCGCCATATGTGAGGCACAGGAAAGACTCAGTATTAAAAGAACAAATCCTGCTAAACTCGATTTCTTCAATATTCTCATCTTTATCTCCATCTCTTTTGCCGGAATTCCGGGGTCATCTAACTTAACTCTAATTCCTGATTACCCCCAATTTTAACTATTACCTTCCCTTTTACAACGCCGAAATTTCCTCGTTTCGCATCAATCCCAAAATCGGTTAGCCCACAAGTTTATCTTGTGGATTTGGTAATTTCGAGCGGCGAGCGAAGCAGCCCAGCAATTCTTGCCCTGAGCAATGTCGAAGGGTATTGCGCGGGTTACAGAGCCGCGCACATAAGTAAGCGGTAAATTCCACCTTATCCGAAAGCCCCCGGCTCTATGCCGGTGGGTTACTTCTTTGTTTAGCCGCCGATCCCGTTGGAAAAAAGTCAGATTAAGTAAATTTATTATCTGACAGCATTGTCAATATCTGACTTCAACTTCGTTTTTTACTCTACTAGCCACTCTTGAGCCATTGAGTAGAGATCTTCTAAGTCAACAGCCCCGTCTCCCTCCGGCGGTGCAATATCAGCAGAAGGGAAACCAGGTATTTGTCGCCATTGACCGGCTAAAATCGCAAAGTCAACAAAGTCCACAATACTGTCTTTGTTAAGGTCGGCTGTTTGCTTAAATAAATCAAGGTCAATGGCCTCGGCCATCTTCTGGTAGCCTGCCACATTGAGGTGCAGATGGTCACCGGTATCGTATGCCGGTAACAGCCCAGTAGGATTCGCCGGATCGCATACTGCAGCATCCATATCAATGACTGCGTCGAACTTACCGCTGGTTCGAATCCATTTGTTGACTATTTGGCGCGCGGCCTCATGGTCTTCGCTGTCGTACATGGAGCCTCCAAAGGGCAGGATAGGCACACCGTATACCAGGATGTCTTGGGCATGGGCCTTGTCTATGAACTGCTCATACGCGGCAATTAAATCGGTGGCCACTTTTGGGCTGCGGCTGCCGCTGATGTCATTAACACCCTCAAGAATGATCACCCAGCGCACCCCATTTTGACCGAGTAAATCATGCTTAAAACGCTCGATCGCGGTCGGTCCAAGAGCGGTGCTGACAACCGACTGGCAGCAGTGGGATATTCCGCTCAGCGTTCTTAGCGATGCTGGTGTGACTCTTTCTACGGTCCAGGATATAACCATTGGTGTTGGAAGTCAGGGTGGACAAGGTGGAACAGGCAAGCTTTACTTTGATGACATCAGGTTGTATCCGGCACAAGAGTAGCACGAGCAGTAGCTGCGTGTTTGACTTGGCAACGTTGAAGATTGTATAACTCCAAGAGCTTCTATGGCTATAGCCGTAAGGCATCTTAAGGCTGACAATTAGCTTAGAGGCGATTGCAACATTCCGGGGTCTGTGCTGACCTGTAACATAGGCCCCTGTTGTTTTTTGAGCCGACCCGAGGAACGGCAACAAATTAACAGCAATTAACCTTGCCACAGGCAATGTAGAAGTGTATAATCAATGTTATTTGGAAGCGGCATAAAGAATACGCTGCTCCAAGTAGTTGTTCATGGGTATTGCGGCCTTTTAGTCTTGGAGGAAGGTAGATTTTATCAGATGTCGTACGGAGGCTGTTTGAGACAAGCGCACACCAACTAATAAGTGGGTGGGTGCTCGTCGGGATAATAGGTTTTTTCATGTGTGATCAGGTCAATATTATTTAACTCATTTTGAAGGAGGATTATTATGTGTAAGAGAATGTATTTTTTAATTTCTTTTGTTTTGTTGCTGGGCCTTGTTCAAATTAGCACAGCCACCGATGCCGATCCTAATCATATTGGCTGGTGGAAGCTCGATGAGACGTCCGGCACTACTGCTGTTGATTCGTCCGGCAACGGCAACGTCGGTACCTTGATAGGTGACCCGCTGTGGGTGTCTGGGTGGATAGGCGGTGCATTGGATCTTGATGGTGACGGCGACTACGTGGATTGCGGGAATGATCCAATCTTTGATGTCACCGACGAGATAACGGTCGCCGCATGGGTAACTATCAGGTCGATCCCCACTCAGTGGGTAGCTGTCGTTGCTAAAGGAGAATACGCTTGGAGACTTAGTAACGATTCGAGCGACCCGAGGTTTCACTTTGGTATCACTATCTGGTCGGAAAGTAATCCTTCGGTCAATGGAGCAACTGCAGTTGGCTACGACGAATGGCATCACGTCGCAGGAACCTATGATGGTTCGTACATCGACTTTTATTTGGATGGAGTGCTTGACGCGACCATCGACAATAACACTGGCATAGGTACCAATACCTATAGCGTACTTATTGGCGAAAATCCAGGAGCAGCAGGCCGTCACTGGGATGGCATCATCGATGATGTGCGTATTTACAATCGGGCGCTGTCGCAGGCCGAGATAGAGGCGCTTATGCCGCCGCAGTTAAAGGCTACGGTGCCTAATCCCTCTGACAAGGCAATAATCACAACAGAAACGGTTACGCTTAGCTGGACAGCCGGAGAGACCGCCGTTAAGCACCACCTGTACATCGGCGAGAGCTTTGAAGATGTGAAAAGCGGAATCGGTGGCACCGACCAAGGTTTGATTGATCAGCCGGCTTACGATGGTTACACCTGGGAAATAGGCAAAACATATTACTGGCGGGTCGAGGAGGCCAAGGCCGATGGCACTGCCATCCACCCGGGCGATGTCTGGAGCTTTACTATTCTCCCCAGTTCCGCCTCTATGCCCGTTCCCAGCAATGGAGCTGAATATGTCAGTACGGATGTTTTGTTACAGTGGACCGGTGGCGCAGGTTCAATTGAGCATCATGTATATTTCCATGAAAATCAAATGGCTGTTTTGGTGCGTGATGTGGATACAGACATGGGGACGGTCGAAGTTACTGAATTTTCGCCCGGCCCGCTCGATTATAATAAGACTTACTATTGGGTAGTCGATGAGTTCGATGGCACGAATACATATCAAGGCGATGTCTGGAGTTTTACCACTGTTGGTCCCACTAATGGTGCAAAGGGCCAGTACTACAACAACGCGAATTTAACAGGCACGCCAGTGCTCACCCGTATAGACCCTAAAATAGATTTTAACTGGGGTACAGGATCTCCCCATGGACTGGTTAGCGAAGGCAATTTCTCGGTTAGGTGGATCGCTGAGTTAGATGTGCCATTTACTGAGACCTATACCTTTTATACCATAAGTGATGATTGCGTCCGATTGTGGATAGATGGAGAACTGATTATCGACAATTGGACTGTAGATAACGCTTGGGCCATAGAAGATAAGGGGAATATCGACCTTGTTGCTGGACTGGTACCACTCAGAATGGAGTTCTTTAATAGCGGTGGAGATGCAATGGTACAGTTAAAATGGCAGAGTCCTTCTATACCACGACAAATTATTTCGCCAGGTGCATTATCACCGCCATTAAGCGCCTCAGGTGAAAAACCAGCTAATGGAGCCATAGGAGTCAAACATATACCTACTCTTCGGTGGACTGCGGGAGATAACGCAGCCTATCATAATGTGTACTTCGGTGATGATAGGACCATCGTAGAAAACGCCGATACAACAACTACAGGTATATACCGTGGCCAACAGGTGCTCGGTCACACCAAGTACACTCCCATCGAGGCCCCTCTCGAATGGAATAAGACTTATTACTGGCGAATCGATGAGGTCAATGACCTCCACACTGACAGTCTATGGGAAGGCAAGGTTTGGAGCTTTACAACTGCCGATTACATTATTTTGGACGACTTTGAGGACTACAATGACACTTCGCCCGACAGGATATTTGATACGTGGACAGATGGATGGAATGTTACGACAAACGGCTCGCAAGTAGGCTATGGCTCTGCACCTTTTGCAGAGCTAACTATTGTTAATAGTGGGCTTCAGTCCATGCCGTTCTTTTATAACAACATCGGCGGCGTAGCATATTCGGAAACTGTACGTACTTTTGATGCCCCACTGAATGACTGGGCCAGAGAAGGTGTCCAGACACTGACTCTGTTCTTCAGGGGTTATCCTCGGGACTTCTTTGAGGACCCGGCCAGAACGTATACGATGAGCGCCGAGGGTGCGGATATCTGGGATCTGACCGACGAGTTCCGTTATGCTTATAAGAGACTCTCAGGTGATGGCTCCATTATTGCTCGTGTGGTGCGCGTAGACAATACCGACCAATGGGCCAAGGCAGGCGTTATGATCCGTGAGACACTGGATGGCTACAGTGTGCACGGCTTTATGTGTGTTACACCGGCTGGTCGCAGAGCTTTCCAGAATCGTCCGCTTCTCGGTGGTGAGTCTTTCACAGCAGGTAGCGATCCAAACAGTATTACCGTGCCCTGCTGGGTAAAACTTGTACGTCAGGGCAACAGCATTACCGCTTATTACTCCGAAAACGGCACCAACTGGATTCAGCAGCCGGACGATGAGAATACCGGCGACGATGCGTCTCCAAATCCGCAGACTATCGTCATGCGACAGGATATCTATATAGGCCTGGCATATTGCAGTCACAATGTTAATACGGTGGGCACGGCTGTATTCTCTGATGTAACAATTACCGGCACGGTCACAGGAGACGATTGGCAGGTAGAAGCTATTGGCACAGATGATATGCCTGTCAATGAAGCTCAGCCATTGTATGTGGTTGTGCAAGCTGGCGGTGTCGAAAAGGTTGTCGAACATCCGGATAATCCCAACGCAGTGCTGCAGTACACCTGGCAGCAGTGGGATATTCCGCTCAGTGTTCTTAGCGATGCTGGTGTGACTCTTTCTTCGATCCAGAATATGACCATTGGTGTTGGAGGTAGTGGACAAGGTGGAACAGGCAAGCTTTACTTCGATGACATCAGGTTGTATCCGTCAGAAGAGTAGCACGAGCATGAGCTGCGTGGTTGACCATAGACAAAGCTGCAAAGCATTTTAGGCTTGGTTAGCTCACGTGATTGTATCAATCAGGGGCTCATGCTGATTGAAAGCATGGGCCCCGTTTGTTCCTAGTAAGCGTTCACCATATTTCGTGGTCGATGTTCCGCCAATTGAGCCTGAAGTCACTGAGTATATTCAGTACATATATCGATACAAAGACTGCGGACAGCTTATCTACCAGCCCTTGCCGGATGAAGTGAAACGCAAACACTTCGGCCCGGGCATATTGGCATTGGTGGCGATTATTACCGGTATGCTCAACACCAGTAAACGCAAGGCGCTGGCGATGATGGGTGCAGAAAAGGGGTGTACAAATGGATATGCAAAATACTGAGAGGGGTAGTAAATCTAACAAACAATGCCGCTTGAGCCTTTAATGGCCAGCGCATCTCTGTGGGTCTACAAGTACTCAGTCAGAGATGCACGACTCGTCGGAACAAACATATTCTTACTGATGAGTTCCGTGCTCTCGCCACCACACAACGGTTCGCTTTAGGCCTTCCTCAAAAGGTATGTGCGGCTCGAATCCGAAAAGTTCTTTTGCGCGGCTTGTATCGAGTCGACGACGAGGTTGACCGTCGGGTTTAGTAGTATCCCAAACAATTCTCCCTTTAAACCCCGTTAGCTCTTTGATCTTCTCAGCCAAGTCTTTGATTGTAATTTCACAGCTGGTGCCAAGATTAACTGGCTCCGGACCATCGTAATATTGGGTTGCCATTGCAATTCCGCGTGCAGCATCTTCCACATACAGAAATTCCCGACTTACCTTTCCAGTTCCCCAGACAGTAACTTGCTCGGCATCGGTGTCCACTGCTTCACAGAACTTGCGAATAAGAGCAGGAATAACGTGGCTGGACTTAAGGTCAAAGTTATCACCTGGGCCATATAGATTTACTGGCAGAAGATAGATACCATTTAGGCCATACTGCTGCCGGTACGCCTGTAACATCACAAGAAGCGCTTTTTTGGCTATTCCGTATGGGGCGTTAGTCTCTTCAGGATAACCACCCCACAAGTTTTCTTCTTTGAAAGGTACCGGCGTAAATTTCGGATAGGCACAGATGGTTCCAATTTGGACGAACTTATTCAGACCGTGCAGGCGTGCATGTTCAATCAGATACAGACCCATAGCCATATTTGCATAGAAAAACCTGCCCGGATTCTCGCGGTTTGCGCCAATACCACCAACCTCTGCAGCAAGGTGAATCACCACGCTTGGGTTCATGTCTTTGTACATACGAGTAATATTATCCTCTTTGGTTAGGTCGTAATCCTCTATATGTGGTATCAAGAGGTTATCACATGGGACTCCATGGCTCAGCAGTTCCTCCTGGAGGTACTTTCCCAGAAACCCTGCACCACCTGTAACGACAATTCTTTCGTTGGATAAATCCATTGGGCAGTTTATATTGTTTAGATTTTCATTCCGTTTTCTACAAGAAGTCTTTCCCTCTTGGCCAGCTTCATATCGGCTTCAATCATAATCGTTACCAATTCCTCGAAGGATGTTTTCGGCTGCCAGTTCAAAACACGCCGGGCCTTGGACGCATCGCCGCAGAGTTTTTCGACCTCGGCAGGACGGAAGTAACGAGGGTCGATTTCAACATGCTCTCTCCAATCAAGCCCAACGAGATCAAAAGCCGAATCCAGGAATTCCCGCACCGAATGCATCTTGCCAGTAGCGATAACATAATCTTCAGGTTTCTCCTGCTGAAGCATCAACCACATTGCTTCCACATAATCACCGGCAAATCCCCAGTCACGCTTTGCATTCAGATTACCCAGGTACAACTTATCCTGTAAGCCCAGTTTGATTCGCGTGGCTGCACGCGTAATTTTTCTTGTGACAAACGTCTCGCCTCGTCTTGGTGATTCGTGATTAAACAGAATTCCATTGCACGCAAACAGACCGTAAGCTTCTCGATAGTTAACGGTTTGCCAAAAGCTATACACCTTTGCACAGCCGTACGGGCTTCGCGGGTGAAACGGCGTCGTTTCTTTCTGCGGCACCTCGGCAACTTTGCCGAACATCTCGCTGGACGAGGCCTGGTAGAATCGTGTTTGCAAGCCCGTGTCACGGATCGCTTCCAAGAGCCTCACGGTGCCGACCGCGTCGACCTGAGCGGTGTAGACCGGCTGATCGAAGCTGATGCGGACTTGTGACTGTGCCCCAAGGTTGTAAACTTCATTGGGCTGCACACGTGTCAATATCTCTCGCAGACCCATGCCGTCTACCATGTCTCCGTAGTGAAGAAACAATTTTGCGGTCGGGTCATGGGGGTCTTTGTACAGGTGGTCTATCCGCTCGGTATTAAACGAACTTGACCTGCGAATAAGGCCATGTACTTCGTATCCTTTTTCTAAAAGGAACTCAGCCAGGTAACTGCCATCTTGCCCCGTAATGCCGGTAATCAACGCTTTTTTCATAATACTATGTTCTGTGTGAAATTGATGATGTAAATAATTAAACTATCTAAAGTAGCAAAGGTTTCACTTGTTGTGTGCCGCCAAAGAAACTTTTTTAACCTGCTTTTCTATCCATCGATAGGTTTTTTCCATTCCCTCGCGTAAGGGACATATTGGTTTCCAGCCGAGCGTTCGGTAGATTAGCTTGTTATCAGAATTTCGTCCTCTTACCCCTAATGGGCCTTTGATGTGCTTGATAGTTAACTTCTTGCCGGCAATATCCATAATCATCTCGGCCAGGCCATTTATTGTTATCATTTCTTCGGAGCCAATGTTAACCGGGCCAGTGAAGTCTGAACCCATCAGCCTGCGGACCCCGTCCAGACATTCATCTATGTATAAAAATGATCTTGTCTGCTTGCCATCTCCCCATATTTCAATCTCTCCGCCGTCTGTTGCCTCTGCGACTTTCCTGCAAAGGGCCGCCGGGGCCTTTTCTCGGCCATTATTCCAAGCTCCTTCCGGACCGAAGATGTTATGGAACCTGGCGATGCGGACTTCAAGACCATGATTTCTATAGTAAGACAAATACATCCGCTCGCTAAACAGCTTTTCCCAGCCGTATTCGCTGTCCGGGGCGGCTGGATAGGCAGAGTCCTCGGAACATTTCGGATTGTCTGGATCTGTTTGATTGTAAGCTGGATAGATGCAGGCTGAGGAGGAATAGAATATCTTCTTGGTTCCTTTCTGCCAGCATATATCCACCATATTCAGATTAATCATCGCTGAATTGCGCATGACCTCAGAGTCATGTTCGCCCGTGAAGATAAAACCTGCGCCACCCATGTCGGCTGCTAACTGGTACACTTCGTCAAACGGCCTATCGGTGACTTCCCTGCAGACTTCGGGGTCCCGCAAATCGCCGATAACAAAATCGTCTGCCACGGTACTGCTAAATTCCGGATGCTTCAAGTCTACTCCGCGGACCCAGAATCCTTCTTTCTTCAATCTCTTGACCAGATGGCTTCCTATGAACCCCCCTGCGCCACAAACTAATGCTTCTTTCATCATAATACCTCTTGTATGAACGCTACGAGTTTTGTGAATTGACTTTTGAGATCAAGTCCAGATACTGCCGCGAGACGTTACCAAGGCTGTACTTGTTTTCGATTGCTCTTGAGGCGTTTTTACCCATTCTCCTTAACCTTTCTCTGTTGTTATAAAGCTCCAATATTTTATCTGCTAATTCTTCCTCTCGGCCCGGTGTAACCACAATTCCACACTGTTGCTCTCTCAGTATCCTTGCAATTTCCGATTTTGGAGACATAACGCCAATGACAGGAACGCCAGCGGCTAACATGCCAAATGTCTTTGAGGGCACAGATAGACCTTCCTGTCCATATAACAAGCTCACGAGCCCTACGTCAACAACAGACAAGGCATAACCTAAATCTTTTCGATCCACGTAAGTGTAGAACCTGCAATTGTCCAATCTGTGTTTTTCAGCAAAGCCCAGCATCCATTGTTTCTTATGGCCTTCGCCCACAAACAAAAAGACGATGTCTTTGCTATCCTTCAATTGCCAAGCGGCTGCCATAATTGTTTCCATATCGTGGAAACGGCCCATATTGCCGAAGTATCCGACTGTGAACTTATCCTGGAGCTGCCATCGCTTCACAAAGGGATTTGGCTTGCCAACTGCAGCTCGGATGAGCCTGTCGTCGCTCCATACAGGTATATGCGTGAGTTTGCCATCTGGCTGCAAGCCGAATCGAGCGAGCTTGTTCTTTATGACATCTTGCATGCATCGGCCTATGACGACGATACTATCGGCATTTTCGAGACTTAGACGGTTTACGCTTTCCCATAACCTGCTCAGCAATGAGTTTTCCTTTAGCACACCGAGTCTAACCGCAGTTTCCGGATAGACATCAAAGATAAGATATATGTACGGGCCGCTTAGCCGAAGTTTTCGCAGAATCGCACAAATTACAGCAAGAAATGGAGGATTTGTAAGAACCAGGATCGGTTTTCGAGGCGGGTTAAAAAGGAGGTACAAGAAGGCCGAACTGGCAAAAGTAAGCTGATTGGTAATTCGGCCAATCAGATTCAGCTTAGGCAAGCGGGTCCCCCATACGCGGCGGATTTTAATTCCCTTGTGCTCCATCCGCCTGGGAACTTTGGTTTTCCTGTCTACGACCGTCGGCGGTGCACAAACAACCTCTATATCAACTCCTGATTCTACCAGCCTCTCACACAATTCAGTCAATGTCTGACCGGTCGACACCAACTCCGGGTAAAAAAGCTGACAGAGAATAAGAGCCCGCGGTTTTGTTCTTAGCTGGCTTTGGTGTTTTTCTACCACGATTTATCTTTTTCGTAACCAAACTTTATGAGAAAATCTCCGATAATCTTTTTGTAGAGTTTTGTTGTTTGAGGAGTAAAATTCTTTCTCCATCTCCCTGACGTGCCACTTCTGAAGAAACTCTTGTTATTCGTTTCTCCACGATTTCGACCTCCGCTGAGTCGCCGAAAGCTATTAGTTTGAACAATCCTCCTGATCGTCTCCTCGCGGCTGTCCAGCTCGAAATCCCCTGCAATCCTATACTTGGCATTGAAAACGCCGTATTTCTGAAACAAGCATTTCCGACAGAAAAAAGTTGGATGCGGCGGCACCCAACCCTGAAAAAAAGCACGCGGCTTATATTCTTCTGTCTGCCAGTACCGGACAACCTTGTTGATGTCCTTGTGGCGCGTACAGACTATGTCGCCGTACACCGCGTCCAAATGATCGGCGCTAAAAGCAGTCACCACCTCCGCAAGGACGCTGTCGTGGGCATAAACATCGTCCGCATTTAGAAATCCTACTATCTGGCCGCTTGCGAGATGGATTCCCTTGTTCATCGCATCGTAGATGCCGCGGTCCGGCCCAAAGATGCACTTGTCGATTTGCCCGTCGTAGCACTTAAGGATTTCAGGCGTCCCATCCGTCGATTCCCCATCGACTACAAAGTATTCAATATCCTCGTAGTCCTGCCCCTGAACACTTTTTATAGTGCCCTCAATTGTCTCAGCACTATTGAAACAAACAGTTATTATTGAGATCTTCATCAGTCAACAAGATCGTACAGAATCCTTCGCAAAGCACGTCTGGTCAGCCGTCTGGGATTATTCTTGACTCTTTCCGGATCCAATCCATACTTAACGATGTGCTCGATATCCTCCGAAGAGTCAATATTCAGTTCTCCCAAGTTTGTTTCCAACCCTGTATTCTTCATCAGAGCGTCTATCTTCACTTTGGCTTGGCCAATATCTTCAACCCCGAGCAAGTGCGCAATCTGCATGGTGGTCTGCTTCACGTAGTCAGTTCCACGTGCATCGAGTACATCTTGCTCGGTAACATTGTGGTTGTAGATCAATACGGAAGACAATGTCAGGGCTACGGCATGCCCGTGGGGAATGCCAAAGTAGGAGGTCAGCGCATACGATACGGCGTGTGGTGCCGTCGTTTTCGTGATGTTTATCGCCTTTCCAGCCAAGTGTGCCGCCCGCGCCATCGCTCCTCGCGACGATCTGCTGGGATTATTCACCGCCGTCGGCAGATTGTATAGGACAAGCTTGATTGATTCTGCAGCGTATCGTTTTGACTGGGTCGTTGAGTGGATGCTCCAATAAGACTCAATAGCCTGGCCTAAAGCATCCATGCCTGACACGGCCGTGAGCCTTGGTGGTAAAGACATCATTAAGTCTGCATCGATAATCGCAAAATCTGGCAGAATACAGGAATCAGAGACAGAATGCTTCTTTCGATCAATATAGAGAACCGCGAAACTGGTTGCCTCGCTTCCACTGCCAGCTGTGGTTGGAATTGCTACCAATGGGATTCTTTCTCCGGCGGTCCGGCACAAGCCCTCCATATAGGCAATTGGGTCCAGCCTGCTTGCACCAAAGAAATTAATCAACTTGGCCATATCGATCACGCTGCCGCCGCCTACTGCGACAATTACATTATAGCCCACACCACGACAGTGCGACAAGGCCCGCATGAGATCCTCGATCTTAGGGTTGCGGTCAAAGTCACATAGCCTCTCAACTTGTTTATCCCACAGATATCTTTTCATATGTTCCTCCGCGCCGCTTTTCCCATAAGAAGATTTTCCCGTAACCAGCAGGATTGTCTTTGCTGAAAGTCGCTCCAATATAGAACCGAGGTATTTCAAAGATCCGAAACCAATATGATCTTCTTGACTCACTTTGCGAGAAAGTCCATAAAGTCATCTTTGTTCTGTTTCGGCGATGTCTTGGGCCTGCCTAAATCGGTTCTCGCACCCCTCTTAACCCATATTTCCAGCAGCGCAGGTCCTTTGGAGGCCTTAATCGCATCGATTTTCTCGCTGACTTGCTCGGCAGTTTTCGCGTTGAACACAGCCGTATAGCCACAAGCTTTTGCGATATCCGTAAGCGAAATTGAGAAGCCGACCGTGGGCTGGCCTCCAACCGAATCGTGGCTGCCATTATTAATGATGACATGCCTAAAATTGCTAGGTTTTTGTGAGCCGATTATAGCAAGTGAACCCATATGCATTATGGCAGCACCATCTCCATCCAGGCAGTATAAATTCCTCGATGGTTTTGACAGCGCAATGGCCAGCGATATTTGTGACGCATGTCCCATTGATCCCACAGTTAAGAAATCCTTGCTATGGTCTCCACCAAGTTCATCCCTGTACTCATACAACTCACGCGACGTCTTGCCGGTAGTCGAAACAACAATGTCGGTCAATTCCAGTTTGTCGACAATAAGCTTGATTGCCTCCTCACGAGTCAACTCAAAAGCACCAGCCTCATTCACTCTGAAATCATAGGATTCGAATGTCCCCCTTTTTACAATAAGCGCGACAGGAGCGCTTCTTTGCCTAAGCGCGGCAAACACATTGCCAATACAGTGCCTTACCTGCTCTTGCGTATTGGGCAGAATCCAATAAGGTATGCCGAGCGTGTCAAGCAGTGATAATGTGATCTTGCCCTGCTTGAAGTGCTGCGGTTCATCGTTCTTTCCAGGTTCACCTCGCCAGCCAATAAGCAACAGCATCGGTATCCCGTAGACATCTGGGTCAGCCAGTGAAACAAGCGGATTAGTAGCATTGCCTTGGCC
>Ga0307443_1001033_pt1 | contig 17120 bp, 13 predicted proteins | sample SalMarSW160220MG_FD_202148 | JGI IMG/M metagenome (GOLD analysis project Ga0307443, IMG submission 202148) | Salt marsh sediment microbial communities from the Plum Island Ecosystem LTER, Massachusetts, United States - SW1601-220 | ecosystem: Environmental > Aquatic > Marine > Intertidal zone >... | reverse complement strand
AGCGTACTTTCTTGCTTCATTCAGGTCTCCTGATTCAATGGCTTTGGCTGCGGCTATGCCCCAGTCTGTTTCAAGCTTCATGCAGATAGTTAGTTTAAGGATTACAGCGGCGACGAGAATGTAAACAAGAAATCCTAGGTAAGTGTAAATGATTCTTAACCCAAAGTAGACAGGTAAAGTAAAAGTGATTATTACTATCAGAGCTAACAAGACACCGTTCAGTTTTTCTATTTTTGGATTCGGGTTCTTGAAATGAGGCTCTAATACTGTGGTTAACTTGCCCATCCAGACGGTTGGATGCAGTTTGAATTGGATTCGCCATGGATAATTTGGAGAGGGGTCGCCGAAAATCAGATCTAACACTAAAGCTAAGACGAGAACCGAGACCGCAATTAATAGACTTGTTATCGCTATCATCGATCAAACACTGCTGCTAAAGTGATAGATGCTAATTTTACAGATACCGATAGTCCAGAAATCATACTTAAATCGATTGCCATAAGAATCATTAAACAGATAACAAATTGTCGTTCAATAGAACATTCACGTGTAAAAAAATTAAGTTAATTCTTGATAAACCACTTTTCCGCCCACAATGGTCATATCCACATTAATGTCGCCGATTTTGCTCAGCGGAGTCTTTCGCGGATCGCCTGAAAGGATTGTAACGTCTGCTAGTTTGTCTTCCTCAATAGAGCCCTTAATTTTCTCTTCAAAGGATGCGTATGCCGCGTTAACAGTGTACATCCGTAAAGCCTCATCAACGGTGATTTGCTCCTCAGGAAAAAATTGCCTCGTCACGGCTGCTTGGATACCCAACAATGGACTTAGCGGTTCCATTGGACAGTCCGAGCCCCCTGCAACCCATATGCCCTCGTTGATTAGCGTTTTTAGTGGATAAAGCCACCTAGCTCTTTCAGGTCCTAAACGATCAACTGCTGACCATACCGAAAATTCAGAGATAACAACTTTGGGTTGTATAGAAACCATCATCCCTAGTTCTTTGATGCGCTGAATCAATTCTTTGTTGAGAACTGATGCGTGTTCTATACGATACCGATGGTTTTTTCTTGGCGCTTCCATCAGAGCTTTTTCGATAGCGGTCAAAGTCATGTCGATTGCTTGGTCGCCCATTGCGTGCATGACCAAACGAAACTTGGCTTTGTGAGCCTTAGCAACTAACGCGTTCAGTTCTTCTTGGGAGTACAGTAGCTGTCCCCTTGTCTGGGGGTCATCACTGTAGGGTTCACGCAGAGCTGCTGTTCGTGCGGCTAGAGAGCCGTCTACAAAAACCTTAACGCCCAAGTTTTTATTCGTATTGTCGCCGGAGCCTAGGAGTGAGTGTAAACCGTTTATTTGATCCAGAATATTTGCTGGAGCTATAATGTAGACTCGTAGGGGCAATTTGTTTTCTGCACGAAGTTTCTGTATTATTGAGATTTCAGTTGATGATGCAACTATCCAGTGTATGCTGGTCACTCCGGCTTCCACAATTTTCTTGCAGGCTAAGCTAGCGGCATCCATAATCTCTTCTTCACTGGGCTCGGGGATTGTTTTCCACACCAAATCCGTTGCGTTTTCTCGCAAAATGCCTGTGGGCTCTCCGGTTTCAGCGTATTTTTCAATTTTGCCACCTGACGGAGCCCTTGTTTCCTTTGTTACACCAGCCAATTCTAATGCTTTGCTGTTAACGACACACACGCGTCCACATTGATGATAAAGGACCACAGGATTGTCGGGTGAAGCTTCATCCAAGTCACGAAAGTTTGGATAACGTTTTTCAACAAAACGGGTTTGGTCCCATCCGCTACCGATAATCCATCTTCCTTCAGGTATCTTCTGTGCTCGTTTTCTGATTCTTCTCTGCATCTCTTCGATAGAATTTACGTCTTTCAAGTCGATCCATGTTAAAAACTTTCCAAAATCGCCAACATGAATGTGGGAATCTATTAAACCGGGGACAACTGTTCTTCCTTTCAAATTAATGATCTTTGTGTCTTTTCCAATCCACGAATTAATCTCCTCGTTTGTGCCGACCTTAACGATTCTGTCTTTCTTTACGGCTATTGCTTCAGCACTGGGCTGAGACGAATCCATGGTTATAACGTTTCCATCCATTAAAACCAAATCTGCCCACATGACAATGTCACCTTTTCACAATTGGTATACAAACGACATCCACCGACTAAATAATCATTCTCAGGGCTTTAATAAGCCGTTATTTGTGGTACCCCAAAAATCTTCCTTCAAGTGCGTGTGCAATGTATGCGCGGTATAAGCATTGGAACCACACGTTTATAGTTTAGATACTCTTCGCCGAATCTCTCTTCTAATTCTTTATCTTCTTCTTTGGCAAGCCGATAATACAGGATTGCTAGGATGGGCCATAATAAAAGCGTAGAGATCGCAATCCACAGAACATTCATACCGAGAGTGAGCAACAGAAATCCTAGGTATTGTGGATGACGAACGTGCCCATAGATGCCCGTTGTTACAAGCTGACCTTTGGCTCTGAAAATTTTTCTCCAACCAAAGATAATCAAGAGTATCCCCATCAGAATAATCATGTTTGAGATGGGTAATATGAAGCCGAGAAAAATTGAGACGAATAAGTCTTCTCCAGTTAAAACTGCAAGAGGGTACCACATGCAACCTGGAAAAGTTGATCCACAGAGCCATGAAATAATGTACATCGTCAAAGGGAAGCCGTATATTTCGGTGAATAGGGCAACTATAAATGCTAAGTAAATGCTTGAGGGAAGGCATGTCACTCTCCTTCTGAATCGTATGAATAAGATAAATAGGCTGAAAAGAGCAATGTTCAAAACCACGAAATCCCAATCGTGGGATTCATGGGGTAAATAAGATAGGGGATAAGCGAGACTGAACGTATATCTTATCGAAAGCCAAAATAACAAAAGTGACATCAATAATGCTAACAGTATAAAGCTCATTAGTTCAAGTTTTTTCACTCTATGTCCTCGCTTCGTTTTTGCTTGAACAACAAGATTCACATGTGCCCTATTCTTTTATGCTTTTAGATCAATCCACGCTAAGAACCTTCCAAATTCCACAACGTCCACGGGTGTCTATGAAACCTAGAACAGCCGTTCTTTTCTTTAGATCAATCACTTTTGTGTCTTTTCCAATATATGGATTAAACTCCTCGTTTGTGCCGACCTTAACGATTCTGTCTTTATTTATCGGCACTAAAAAAGAAAGTTAACGTTGTAGATTTGTTTGGCTATTCCTATTTTTTACGCAAGGCTTTAGGAATGTAAGCACACGCTGGATCAGATTCGAACCAGTCGCCTGTGTGGGCGTAGGCTCTGGTTCTACATCCACCGCATATCTCACGGTATTCGCAGGCTCCACACTTACCCTTCAGGTTGTTTGGATTTTTTAGTCTCCTGTAAAAATCTGATTTTTGAACTTCATCCCAAAGTTCTTTCAGGCTTTTTTCTTTGATGTTTCCAATTTTCAAGTCTGTTGAATAAAATTGGGGTATTACATCCCCGTTCTCAAGGACACTTATATACCCGCCGAATAGAAAGTATATGCATTTCCCTGCAAAGTCGTGGTTGTACCATTCCCAAAAGTTTTCTGGATTTCTCTCTTTGAAGATACGCGCATAGAACGGGCAATGCACATGGAACTTAAATTTTTTCTTATAGTTTTTTTGGCTCAAGTCATATATGTAGTTTAAAGCCCATTCGTACTGCTCAGGTGACGGCTCCAAGTTTAGATTGTTTTTCGCTCTCCCAGCTGGAACTAGGTGGTTGAACCATACAAACCTTGCGCCGTATTCTTCTGCTAAATCGACTACATGATCAAGGTCTTTGTAGTTGACGGATGTGATTGCCGCTGATAAGCCGTTAAGTATTCCTGCCTTTGATAATTTTTGAATGGCTGAAAGGGCTGTTTTGTATGTGCCAGTCCCTCTTAGGAGGTCGTTTGTTTTTTCTGAGCCATCTATGCTGATGGATGTATAGACATTGTACTTAATCAGGTTGTCAAGTATTTCTCCATCCACATAGTATCCATTGGTCAGCAATACTACTCCAAGTCCTAGACTCTTCGCATGAGCAATCAGCTCGAAAATATCTTTCCGTAAAAGAGGCTCTCCTCCCTTCAATCCGAACCATTTAGAGCCGAATTCGTAGATTTGGTCAACGAGACGCAATCCCCATTCTGTATCTAATTCGTCAGGAGATGGCTTCATGTTTGCGTCTACATTACAATATACACAACTATAATTACAGGCACCAGTACCTCTCCAAGAAGTAACCAGCAAGGGACCTTCCACTTTCTTCGGGGGATCAGGACTTGCCATTTTGGATCAAACCCATCCAGATAGATAAAATGTTAGTATGTTTGCGATTTAAAAATGATTCCGTTTTGCATGCATATAAACTCTAGGTGGTGACAGCGTGAGCAACAACATCCCGAAGACTTTGCAGAACATTATTTAGAGACCCTATTTTATGTATTTTAAGTCTACAATATGACCAGAGGAGAGAAGTATAACTGATTCTATTGATGACTACCGCTCCGCCTCTATATTCACCTTGGGGTATATCAGCGAGGCTTCCCCCGCTGGGATTAGCTTATGTTGCGGCATCTCTAGAAAAAGCGGATTTTCAGGTACAAATCCTTGACAACTATCACATCAGAAAACCAATCGAAGACGTTAAACAGGAAATCAAAAAGCTTGAGCCAGAAATAGTTGGAATAACGTGTAGTTCCGTAACATATCGACCATGCATTGAAACAGCTAAAGCAGTAAAAGAGGCGCTTCCTTCCTGCAAGATTGTGGTCGGTGGATGGCAGCCTTCATACATGCCTGAAAGCCTGTTGCAACACCCAGAGATAGACTATCTTGTCATGGGAGAAGGCGAACGTGCAATGGTGGAACTTGCAAACAACATTACAAAGGGTGAAGACAAGTCAGCTATTGCCAAAATCCCAGGTATCGCTTACAGGCATAACGGAAAAACAGTCAAGACTCCTTCCACACTCATACAAGATATTGACCAAATCCCTTTTCCAGCAAGGCACTTACTGCCCATGCACATCTACGATAGACGTGTTCCTTATTTTGACGCGAATCCTGTAGACACAATGAATGTGGTACGGGGGTGTCCATATAATTGTGCATATTGCGAAACAAAGAAATTATGGGGATCAAGGGTCCGCGCCTTTAGTCCCCCCCGAGTTGTAGCAGAAATCAATGATCTAGCCCAAAATTATGGTTCAAAGGGAGTCTATTTTGTAGGCGACAATTTCACTATTAACAAAAAACGGACAGTAGAGTTATGTAACCTGATAAAAAAGGAGAATCTGGATATCGAATGGATTTGTGACAGCAGAGTTGACCAAGTATCGCGAGAACTGCTGCGGGAAATGAAAGCCGCTGGATGCCGGACTATATGGTTTGGAGTGGAATCAGGTTCAGCCCCAATTTTAGAAAAGCTCAACAAGAAAATTACTATTGAGCAAATCACTCATGCGTTCAAGCTTTGTAAGGCAGAAGGGATAGGGATAGCATGCTCATTCATGCTTGGGATACCTGGAGAAACGGTCGAGGACATGAAAGCCTCGTTCAAGTTTGCAAGGAAGCTGGATCCTGACTGGTGCCAATTTAATACCTACGTAGCGGTTCCGGGTAGCGCTCTGTATAAGGAAATCATGGAGAATAAACTCTACGATCGCGTTGAAGATTTTGTGACCTACGTAAAGACCAAAGATTTCGATTACGAACTGGTATCTAAGATACAGAAACGATTCCACACCAGTTTCAACAGATCGCCAAAGAGGATACTCCGCAAAATCAGACGAGAAGGCTTCTTAACCGTACTAAGACAGGGCTTCAGATACATGAGACATTGAAAACAGAGTATCTTCGCTTAAACTATTAGCAGAACATTCGTCTAGTTCATATTAGGAGACTAATAACAGAGCATTGTTGAAAACAGTACTTTTCTGAAAAACAGCGGCATCTCCAAAGATGAAGAGAGAATAAAAAAGGAAAAATAACAAGCATCGAACTTGAACAAGTCTGCAGCAAAGAAAAAGCTCTGGACCTAAGTTTGATGAAACTAGCACAAACACTAGCAACATAAAAACACCAAACCTTGGAAATTAGAAAAGGAACCGAAAATATTGCCTGAAAAAAGAAAGCAAAACGAGGTTTTGAAGATACAAAACTGCCGAGATATTCTAAGAGACCTCAATTTTATGCAATGCAAACATGAAGACACGAGACCGTGACTGTGAGAAGTAAACCTCAAGTTCGATATGGAGACCTTAGGACAGGGCGCTTCATCAAGAAGCCCAAATAGGTGAAAACATCGTGTCTGTCAAGAAAAACTTTGAAAACAATGTGAAGTTTATTAACAATAAAACCAACTAAGAATCTGAGTACGTTTACGAAAGGGATGATAGCGTGACAAATACTGTTAGGGAACTGTTCTATATTACACATATTGATAACTTAGATTCGATACTGAAACAAGGCATTCTTTCACATCAACAAATAATTCAAAAGGAAATCCCTTTTACTCCAATATATGACTCCGAAATTGTTTCAAGAAGAAAAGAAATCCCCACTCCCAATGGAAAGACCCTTTGGGATTATGCTAATCTATTTTTCAATGTCCGAAATCCCATGTTGTATCGAGTGAAATGTCAAAAGGATGTAAAGGATATCGCCGTATTAGGCGTGTCTCCTAGTGTCCTCAAACTACCAGATATTTTTGTGACAGATGGAAACGCTGCTTGTGATGTTACTTCCATTGTTAAACCGACAGAAAGAAAACTAAAAAAAATTATAAAGCAAACAGATAAAATATTCTGGAATAATTATGACGGTTCAAAAAGAAAGATAATGGCTGAATGTCTTATCCCCGACAAAATTCCGTCAGCATTTATAATATCAATTTATGTTCCGAGTCATGATTTAATTAAGAAAGTAAAAGAGAATGTCAAATCCAATCATCTTGGAATCCGTTCAATTATACCCCAACCAAAGATGTTTTTCCACCCCTCAAGAGTAATCAAACTTCTGCCAAATCTTACTTTGCTGGACGGAGATATGTTCTTTTCAAGAGCTCAGACTTTGACAGTTAGTGTAAATACTGTTCGTGTAATGGGAAAAGGTGTTGCTTCAAGAGCAAAATATCAGTTTCCAGATGTATATGTTGAATACCAAGATGTATGTCGCAATGGTCGTCTAAAAATGGGAAAACCGTATCTTTACAAGAGAGAACATTCTTCGGATTATGAATTGGCTGATGACCCAGAATCTTTAGAAAAGTGCAATGCAACAACTTGGTTCCTTCTTTTTGCCACAAAAAAACATTGGCGATATCCCAGTGACATAAAAGCAATTGAAGAAGGATTACAGTGGATTGTAAAGAATTACAAAAAGGAGAAAATAGAATCCTTAGCTATTCCAGCATTAGGTTGCGGTCTTGGAAGATTAAATTGGAAAGATGTGGGACCACTGATGTGTAAGTATATGTCTAAATTGGATATTCCAGTATCTATATATTTGCCCTTGGAGAAAAAAATTACAGAAAGGTATCTTACCAAAGAATTCTTACTGTCTAACGAACAAACACGGTTATCCTAAAATGTGGAGTTTAGGGAAACAGCACGCTCGTGTGTTTGTTTGGTGTTAGTTTTTTGGTTATATAGGGGGAGTCTTGAAGTGGTGAGAGGGAGAGGGGGAAGGAGTAAGAAGGGGAAAAAGGTTAAATTTTAACCCTAAAGCACTTGTTCGTGGTGCGTGTGGGTTGGGAGCGAAGAGTAGAGCGTTAAAGTAACTTGGCAGAAGCATTTCATATTAGGATACTAATAATACTTCATTGTTGAAAACTAGCTTTTTTCTGAAAAACCAAGCAACTACAAAAACTAGTAATAAAAAAGGAAAAGTGAAGAGTTTACTGATTTACCAGACTGAGATTTTTCCGTAGATTAGTTTTTTGCAGAACTCTTCTATGTTTGCCAGTTCACCGTCGATTACTTCAGTTATTCTGCCCTGCACTTTACTGTCGAGAGAAGCCCCATCATTCATGACTACCTGTGCAGCAGCGATTGCCGGTTGATCTATTGGTTTTCCGATCTGACTGAGAAGCCATATGTAAGTCTCTTCCACTTCAGGCACCTGCTCACAGACGCTTCTTGCAATCTGATGAGATAAAGCGTTGTAGATTTTTCCAACATGACTAACGGGGTTCTTTCCCGCCGCCGCCTCAGTGCCTATAGGACGATTCAACGAGATTACACCATTCACCTTGTTTCCCCTGCCCACCTGACCAGAATCCGCACCATCCGCGCATGTACCCAGCACAGTCAAATAAACGCCATCCACGCCCCGCCCCTCAACATCCAACATGTTAACATAAACGTTAACCTTCTCAAAGGCGCCCTTAGCATTCGCCCACTCCTGCACATCAGCCTGAATATCCGCCTTTTTCCTCATGTAATCCTTCTCGCTTTCAACGAAACGGTCAACAAAAGCCATTGCAACAGTCAAATTAAGGACATTGCCGTTCTTGTAGCCCATAACCTTCACGTCTTCCCCAGCCTCAGGGAAACGCTTCTTGAAATCCCCCGAATTCACGTAACGCTCCGTACCCAAAACCATATTCTCTGTACGGGTCAGAGGCGCGTAACCTACAGCCGCCGAAGTGTCATTAGCTCCCATCATGCACTCGTTTCTCTTGAAAATGTCAGTAAGCCCCTGAGAACCCGGCTTCAACTCCACCTGATACTTCATGTGCTCCTCAGGATCAACAAACCTGAGATTCTCCCGCAACCAATCCTTGGCTGTCTGGATGGCAATCTCCTCAACAGGTATTCTTTCTCCATCAACCTCGAAGGTTGCCCTGTCACCGAAAATAAGAAGCATAGGCTCCTTAACAACACCGCCCCCAAATCTGCATTCAACATTGCCCGCAACCAGCAAGGATTTGTCAGCGTTATGATGCATAATAGTCCCGAACTTGTCAAGATAGGCTCTGCTCAGCCCCACCGACACCTGATCCATTATAGCATCACACATGGAATCAGGATGACCAACACCTTTCCTTTCCACAATTTCGATCTGCTGTTTCTCAAGAGGCATCCGTTTTGAACCGTTAACAAGTATGTTCCTCATGAAAACACCTTGACAAAAGGCTAACAACAACAATTAATATATACCTTACGATAATACGGGCAACAAAACCATAACAACAAAATCATACTAATCCAGCCCCCTTTACAACTCAAACAATTCTCCCACAAAACAGAACAGCAACTTTCGCCCACACCCTTTTTGCGTTAAAATTGTAACAAACATTGATAAATAGGACACGTCAATAGTGAAAAATATGGTCGAACAGTTAAAAGAGGCTTGCGGAGTTTTCGGAGCACAAGACTTCAAAAACAGAGATGTGTTCCCTTACGTTTACTGGGGACTACGAGCACAGAATCACCGCGGCCACCAATCCCACGGATTCCTCACATTTGACGGAACATTCCACAGCTATAAAGACTTGGATCTGGTTCCGAAAATAAGAAAGGAAAAAATCCAACAGTGGCTAACAGACCTCCCGGGATCCGTCGGATTGGGGCACGTACGATACAGTACTTCTGGCGGAACCGATTACCAATCACTGGTAAAGAGCACCCAACCAATCTTAGAAAAACAGGGAGAAAAACAAATCGCCATAGCATTCAACGGCAACATAGTTAACACTCCAGAAATAATAAAGGAAATAAGAGAAGAGTACCCAAACTTCCGATTCAACTACGACGCAGAACTAATCTCCAGAAAACTCCTGAGACGCGGAAAACAGGGCGACCTTGCCTCATCCGTTAAAAGATGCATGAAAGAAATTGAAGGCGCCTTCTCCGTGGCTGGAATGACAGAAAAAGGAGAACTGTTCGCCTTCAAAGACCCCCACGGAATAAGACCCCTATGCTGTGGCTGCAGCAAAGACCGAAAAACCTGCGCAGTCTCCTCAGAAACCGTGGGCTTAGACATCAACAGTTTCGAATTCGATTTTGAGGTAAACCCGGGAGAACTTGTGACCGCCTCAAAAGACGGATTCACCCGGAATCAACTGGTGCATAAAGAAAAAAGGGCATTATGCGCCTTCGAGTTCGCCTACTTCGCCAGACCAGACTCGAGGCTAGGAAACAGGTACGTTTACGAAGTCCGAGAAGAATTCGGAAGAAACTTCGCATGGGAATACCCTGAAACCACCAGCAAAGTAGACATGATAATGTCCATGCCCGAAACAGGCAACGACGCAGCCTTCGGATACCATGAGTTGACTGGTATAAGGTGGGAAAGAGCCTCCAGAAGACACAGGTACGTGGCAGAAAGAGCCTTTATTCTACTTCAGGATGAACGATACAGTACGATAGACCGGAAAATCAACATTGTCGACCATAAACTGGCAGGAAAAAACGTTGCAGTGGTGGATGACAGCATCGTCAGAGGAGACACCACCAAGGTTGTGGTGAACAAACTGCGAGAAATGGGCGCAAACAAAATCTATCTTTTCATCACCTTTCCCAGAATAATTGGTCCATGCTTCTATGGAGTTGACATGGCAACCTACCGGGAACTGATAGGATCACGATATGACGCTGAAGAGATTGCGGAGATAGTGGGCGCCGACGCTGTGAACTACCAGTCAGTGGATGGGCTAGTCAAAGCCACTGGTTTGAGCAGAGACGACCTGTGTTTGGCTTGCATCACGGGCAAGTATCCCACGCCCATGGCTCAAAAATTGGCAGACGAAATGAAGGAAAGATTTGAGAACGGATACCAAGAAAAAGGGAGAATATACGAGGCTGCCATCAACTAACCCATATAACAAGTTTGTATCTAGCACATTTAGGTGACCCTTGATGGAAAAAGTCGGCATACTAGTGGTTTCGTATGGTTCAAGAGCAGCCGCCATGATAGACGCCTTTGTTCGCAGCGAAGAATACACCCCAAAAATCTATGTTGCAGATAAACAGAAGAACCCCTTCAACATGAAACGAGCTGAGAAACACGCTGTTATTCCAGACCTCAACGTAAAGGAAATTCTTAGGTTCGCCAAAAGACATGAAGACCACATAGACTTCGGAATAGTTGGTCCCGAAAAGCCGATTATCGCCGGAGTACGAGACATCATCGAGAAAAAAACAAGCATACAGATGATCTGCCCAACCAGAAGATACGCCATCGAAGCAAGCAAAATAGCTCAACGGCAACTGTTCCAAAAAGTTGCCCCAGAAGTTAATCCACAATTCAAGGTTTTCGACCCAAACGATTACAGCAGCACAACACAGGCCAAAAAAAGCGTGTACGCTTGGCTGAAAGAACTCGGCAACCAAGTTGCGGTGAAACCTGACAAGGCAACTGCAGGAAAGGGAGTCGGAGTCTGGGGTGACCACTTCAACACTCGCGAAGAGGTTTTCGAGCATTTCATCTCCAATTATGAGCATGGTCCAGTGATAATTGAGGAGAAGGTTGAGGGTGAAGAATCCAGTTTCCAAGCATTCTGCGACGGAAAACGTTTGATTCCTTTGCCTGAAACCAGAGACTACAAACGAGCCTTCGATGATGATAAGGGATCCAACACGGGAGGGATGGGCTCCTACAAAAATGCAGGGGATATACTGCCGTTCATGACTGTGAAGGACAGGGAAAAGGAAATCGAACTTGTCAACAGGGTTTTCATGGAGTTGAAGGGAAAAGGAAGCAATCCTGAGTTGCGAGGCATCCCCTTCTACGCCGCCTTCATCCACACAGACAAAGGACCAAAAATCCTGGAAGTTAACAGCAGACCAGGAGACCCGGAAATAATGAATCTGCTGCCTATCCTGAAGGACGACTTCGTTGACGTATGCTACAACATGATAGACGGAAACCTGAGAAAAGTCAACTTCAGGAACCAAGCAACTGTTGTAACATACAAGGTTCCGCCAAATTATGGTGGCTACGCAAAAGTGTTTCCTGACAGAGTGGACAAGACTGAAGTGGACACGGCTGTTGATTTGACGGGAGCACAAAAACTGGCTGAAAAATACGGAGGCAGAATGAGGGTTTATCCTGGATCCATGGAGCTGAGGGATGGAGAAAACTTTGCCCTTGGTTCCCGCACCGTCTGTGTTGTCGGCGTAGGAGATGACATTCAAGAGGCAAGAGAAAAGTCCCTAGAGGGAATAGGGGCGATTGAGGGTGGAGCGCTCTGGAACCGAAACGACATCGCAGTGAAGGATCATATCAATAAAAGCATGAAGCATATGGAAGAATTGAGGAGGCTCTGATGCCCGCAGAAGTGTCCCGAAAGAATCCGAGAATATTTGTTACTGACTGTGAGGGACCGATTTCAAAGAACGATAACGCCTTCGAGTTGACAAGCAGCCTTGTTCCAGACGGAGACTGCTTCTTTGCTCTAGTAAGCAAGTATGATGATGTTCTCGCGGATGTTGTCAAGAAGCCTGGATACAAGGCTGGGGATACATTGCGGTTGATTCTTCCCTTCTTGAAGGCTTACGATGCAACCGATGATAAAATAAAAGAATATTCTGTTAGAAACGTTTTTTTGGTTCCCGGCGCCAAGGACACATTAACCTTTGTCAGGAAGCTTATGCCCTCCTTTATCGTCAGCACCAGCTACGAACAGTATATATCTTCTTTATGTGAGCTGACCGGTTTTCCCTTTGAGAACACCTACTGCACCCGCCTAAACCTCGACAAATACGACATAAACTTGGAAGAGACGAAGAGGCTACGAGAACTTCAAAGAGAGATAGCGGCGCTGCCTATGATTGAAATCCCCAAAAACAGCTGTTCTGTCAACGAATTTTCCCAGAGAGACCAAGCAACTATACAACGGTTGGATGAGATATTCTGGCAGGAAATCCCAAGAATGGAATCGGGCAGAATGCTTAGGGAGGTTAATCCTGTTGGCGGCTCAGAGAAAGCTCGGGCTGTGCAGGATATTGTTGAGAAGCTGGGATGCAGCCTTGACAGGGTGATGTATGTGGGCGACAGCATAACAGACGCCCCGCCCCTACGGTTGGTTAGAGAAAACGGGGGATTATCTGTCTCCTTTAACGGGAACGAGTATTCTGTGCGGGAGTCGGAGATTGCTGTGCTTTCAGGCAACACCACTGTAACGTCTGTTCTCGCAGAAACCTTCAGCAGACTAGGAAAAGAGGAGACATTTAGGCTGGTTGAAGAGTGGAGTCCTTCGGGACTGAAAAAATATTGTGGCTCTCCAGAACTACGGGAGCGGATGTTACGGTTATTTCCAGAGGGTTTTCCTCAGGTGGAACAGGTAACTGTTGATAATATTGAACGGTTGAAGAGGGAGAGCAGCGTTTTCAGGAAGACTGTAAGGGGAGAGGCTATAGGAAAGTTAGGGTAAACATTAGACAGGGGATTCTATGAAGGCTGAAATCGAAGACACATACGCAGAAGCTTTCGACGGAATAATTTCCAGAGTCATAGTCACCGCAGACCACCAAGAAGTGCTAGAGAAAGCCGCAGAGGATGCCACAGCTACGCCATCAATAGTTATCGGCAGAATCGAAGGCGGCATCGAAAAATATCTGGACAAACATGAAACCCCGGATGGACGCAATGGCGCCCTTCTGCAGTTCTGGGGAGGAATCGACGAAAATAAGCCTCTGGAGGAAGCGGTGAAAAAGTTTGAGGCTGAACTCTCATTCCGTATACGGCAGGACATTCTCGTGAAGCCCTTCACCGCCCTCTTTGATGCCCTACCTAAGGCTGATGGAAAGATGGAGATGATGGAACGGGTTGGTCACTGCGGAGACGGCTTTGAATGGAAAGAGCAACGTTATGGACGAAACATGATTGTCATCCCATTGATGGTTTCTAACTTTTTGATAGAACGTGAACTGGGCTATGCAAGGGGAGTTATGGGAGCCAACTTCTGGTTCATGTGCGAAACCAAACGTGCAGTCATGGAAGGCGGAAGAAAAGCGCTGGATGCAATACATCAGGTTCTGGGTGTCATAACCCCATTTGATGTCTGCTCTGCGGGTTCAAAGCCTGAAACCAACTTTCCGTTGATCGGTCCCACAACCAATCATCCATACTGTTCTACGTTGAAGGAAAGGTTAGGAGAGGAGTCAAAGGTTCCTGAGGGTGTTAATTACATTCCGGAGATAGTGATTAACGGCACATCCCTTGAGGCAGTTAAGGAAGCAATGAAAGCGGGTATCCGAAGTATTGCAGACGTGAACGGCGTTGTTAGGGTCTCGGCGGGAAATTATGGAGGAAAACTGGGAAGACACAGAATATACCTGCAGGAGCTGTTCCCGTGACTTTCGATGTTGTAGGCTTCGGTGCCCTCAACTTGGACAAGCTCTTCAAGGTTAACATGATCGCTAAGGAAGAGGAAGAAGGCGCTGTATTAGGCTTCAAGGAGTCTGCTGGAGGCTCAGCAGCCAACACTGTTGTAGGCTTAGCTAGGCTGGAGCTAAAAACTGGTTTCATTGGGAAGGTTGCTGCAGACCGTGAAGGAAATTTTCTCTTAGATGACTTCAGAAAAGAAAAGGTTGACGTCAAAGGCGTATCGGTTTCTGAGAGGGGCAGAAGCGGCGTTGTCATGGGATTCATCGACCAGAAGGGAGACAGAGCATTATATGTTGACCCCGGAGTCAACGATCAGGTAGATTTCAAGGACATAAATTTAGATTATGTCTCTGGCACTGAATTTCTGCATTTGTCATCGTTTGTTGGAGAAAAACCCTTCAAAGCCCAAAAAAACCTCATTGAGCAGCTTTCCAGCGTCAAGATAAGTTTTGATCCCGGAGCCATCTACTCAAGAAAGGGTTTAGCGGCTCTGAAGCCGATAATCCGAAGAAGTTACGTCATGTTCCCCAACGGGATAGAAGTGAAGCTGCTTACAGGACAAGATTATAGAGAAGGCGCCAGAACGTTAACAGAATTGGGCGCTGACCTTGTTGCGGTTAAGCTTGGCAAACGGGGCTGCTACGTCACTGACGGAAAGGATAGCCACCTGATTGAACCTTACAAGGTGGAAGCTGTTGATACGACTGGTGCCGGAGACGCCTTCTGCGCTGGTTTCATCTACGGATTAATTAGGGGAAGAGACTTGTACGAATGCGGAAAACTGGGAAACTTTGTTGCATCCCGCTGCATATCAAAAATGGGCGCAAGAACAGGATTGCCCAAACTCGAAGACCTGAAAGAACTCTAGAAACGTTTCTTTAGATACTCAACCATAGATTCGAAAACTAGTTTTCCATCCCCGTACTCTGGCACAGTTTCTGTTTTTGTCCAGTCAGGCAGCTGCCAACCGTAAAAGGCTCGTTCAGGGTGAGGCATCAAACCAAAAACTGTTCCTGTGGGGTCGCAGATGCCCGCTATGTCGTGGAAGGCGCCGTTAGGATTCACAGGAAATTCACCGTCTGCGTACTCGCCTTCTTTGTTGCAGTATCTGAAGACAAGCTGATCATTATCATACAACTGTTTCAGAAAGCGGTTCTCATTCTCCTTCGAGAAGAGGAAACGTCCCTCGCCGTGAGCCACGGGTATCCGCAGCACTTTATTTTTCGGAATCTTTTGTGTGAAAAGGCATCTGCCAGAGTTTTCATGCTTCAGGTAGACCCATCTGCAATTATATCCAATCGGAATGTTGGTTGCCAATGTTGCCTCCGGATACTCGCTGATTCCTTTGAAGGCGGGGAGTAAGCCTGCTTCAACCAGAACCTGAAAACCGTTGCAGATTCCCAAGATGGGTCTTCCCTCATCAACGAACAGTTTCAGGTCTTTGCGAAGTTTTGTCAGGGTTCCCGTAGCCCAGATTGCTCCAGCCCGCACGTAGTCGCCGTACGAGAATCCTCCGGGAAACACAAGGGCATTGTAGTCTAGGAGGCTTCTGTTTTTCACTGCTTCGTTGAGATGTACAACTTCCGCGTTGGCTCCCAGTTCAGTGAAGGCTCTTTTGGTTTCCGCGTCGCAGTTTGTTCCGCCGACCCTCATGACGCAGACGCGAATCTCCTCTACTTTCACATGATCATCCTCCCAGAACGCCCTTCCAGCGTCTCCTCAACTCTGTTAACCCAGCGTAAACCACCTGTTTTCCATTCAAGCCATAAACCGAGAGATAACCGTCTTTCTTGACTCTGCCAATCTCAGCGCAAACAGTATCTTTCATTAGGGCTTCGAATTCTTCTCTGCGTTTCTCTGAAACTTCCACCAAGAATCTGCTGTTCGATTCCGAGAAGAGAAGAGAATCGTTTCTCCATGTTTCATTGGTTCTTGGAACATTCTTCAGGTGCAGTTCCATTCCGTATCCGCTGCTGAAAGCCATCTCCGCCGAAGCAACCGCCAAGCCCCCTTCAGAAAGATCATGGCACGACCTTAAGTAACCAGAATCGATGGCTTCTGTCATCAAATCCATTGTTTTCTTTGCCGGTTCTAGTCTCACCTTTGGAACATTTTTCCCTAGGAAACCTTTATGCTGATAGTAATGGGAGCCTCCTAGCTCGGGGTAGGTTTTGCCGACTAGATAGATGAGGTTTCCGGGTTGCTTCAGTTCCATGGAGACTGTTTTGCGTATGTCCGGGGTTACTCCGATGGCGGTGATTAGGAGTGTGGGCGTGACCGGTCCCAGAGGGGATTCGTTGTAGAGGCTGTCTTTTCCTGAAATGAATGGGGTCTGGAAGCCCTTGGCGAAGTCGTAGCAGGCTCGGCATGCTCTCACCAAGGAGCCTAGGCGGTCCGGTTTTTCGGGGTTTCCCCATGTGAAGTTGTCAAGCAGGGCGATTCTTCTTCCGCCAACGGCAACATTGTTTCTGAGAGCCTCGTCTATGCCTGAAGCCGCCATCCAGTATGGGTCGATTTTCCCGTAGTTCGTGTTCATTCCACAGGAGACGACGACTCCCTTCCAAGAGTCTGAGAGAGGCTTCAGGACTGCGGCGTCGTTTGGTCCGCCGTACCTGCTTTGGAGTGGCTTCAGAACCGTGTTTCCTTTCACTTCATGGTCGTAGGTTCTTATCACTGATTCCTTGCTGGCGATGTTGGGTAACGAGAGGACTTGGAAAACGTCTTCGGTTAGGTCGGTTGG
>Ga0307443_1001032_pt1 | contig 17122 bp, 16 predicted proteins | sample SalMarSW160220MG_FD_202148 | JGI IMG/M metagenome (GOLD analysis project Ga0307443, IMG submission 202148) | Salt marsh sediment microbial communities from the Plum Island Ecosystem LTER, Massachusetts, United States - SW1601-220 | ecosystem: Environmental > Aquatic > Marine > Intertidal zone >... | reverse complement strand
CTGCCACCAGTGCGGCTGCTGGAGCCTATCTCCTGTCGCCGCCAAAAACCATCTTCACCAATTACCCTATTTATACCGATGACTGTGCCGCCTTTGCTGATTGGTTCCTGGAGAACTGGACAGAAGACAGGGCACCGAGGTTTGCCTTCCTCACCGCCGATAATGCCATGGGTAGGTCGGTTCCGACAGATGAGATGAAAGAGTATCTGGAGAGCATCGGATACGAGATAGTCGGCGAGCAGTATGTGCCTTTGGTACCCACCGCGCCACCAACCACCCAGCTTCTATGGCTGAAGGACAACGGGGTTGACGCTTGCTTCGGTGCCATGATTAACCCCGGTTCCCAGCCAACGGTAAAGGAAATGAACAACCTGAATATGGGACCTGGCATGGACTACGAGATAACCTTCGGCTGTGCCACACCGAGCCACCTTCAGGTGTTCGTTCCGGCTATGGGTGAAGAGGGTAACGGTTTTGTCATCGCCGGTGGCTATGCCTCCTGGGATGACACTGGTGAGGGGATGGCCTTCGCCAACGAGCTAATAGCGGCTAACCGCCCCGACAAGGTCGGAGCCATGCACATCATGTATGCCGGTGGCATAGTTGAGTGCATGACCCAGGTTGAGTCGATAAGGCTGGCTATCCTAGCGGTAGGAGCTGAGAATCTAACCTCGGTTGATGTTCTGGAGTATGGCTTCTTCGAGATTAGCGACCTCTCAACCGGCGGCATAACCGGCTCACCGCTGACCTATGGTCCGGCTGATGTTGAGGGTACTGATGAGGTACGTATCCAGCAGGTACAGAATGGTGTGATTGTAGACCTGGGTGCCTATCCGTGCCACCACATCTACAAGAAAGAATAATTATATTAATAAATCCGGGAGCTCTAGTAAAATAGAGCTCCCGGAGATTCCCATTACCTTTAATACTGGGGAATAAAAGGGTAAAGGCGGGCGGGCCAGGGTGTGTCACTCGGGGCTTCTCACCGTCGTTAGTTTCTCCCACCCTCCCTGTAGTAGTGGCATAAGCAGGGCAAGTGGCCGCCCGCCTTTCTAAATACTACATTATACGTTTTTTCTCAGCATTAGGCAAGAGCTTTTTCGCGCCACCAGGGTTGAAAAAGGAGGTCGAAGATGGGCTCATTACAAGAGGACTTATCTATTTTTAATAAGTTTAAGTTTGACAGGCCGCCTGTAGGTGTCAAGTTTCTGCCCAATAAACCGGCTGGCCTGAAGAAGCTGGACAAGATTCTGGACCTTTGTGAGATGCTTCCCGAAGCACAGGAAGGAAATGCTTTCTACGTTACCAAAGAGAACTTCACCTGCGTCGGACCGCTGCTGTTGGGCATGATAGAGCATGAGCCCATTTTCGAGAGCGGGCAAGTAGGGCCGAAGCTGGAAGTTCTCAAGGACGTACGTGCTAACCAGAGAATCTACCACGTGATTCCCAAACTACAGAAGGGTGCCGTAAACTATGTCGCCTTCGCGCCTCTGGACAAACTGACGTTCGAGCCAGACGTACTGATTATTACCGCTGATGTGAGTCAGGCTGAAACTTTGCTGCGAGCCCTGAGCTACAGCAGCGGTAGGATGTGGTCGGCGAAGGGGACAACGGTTATCGGCTGCGCCTGGCTATTCACTTACCCATACTTAAGCGGCGAAATGAATTTTACCATCACCGGTTTTGGTCACGGTATGAAAGCAAGGAGGCTGTTACCCGAAGGCCTGATACTGATGTCCATCCCTTACGACCTGCTCCCCGGCATGTTAAAAAATTTGCGGGATATGAACTGGGTTCCTCTCTCCTATACTCTAGGCAGTGAGGGACATAAAAAGAGGATTAAGAGAATAGTCGAAGAGCTGAAGCAGGAATCTTAAGCCGACTAAAACAAGGGCATAATCAGAGGATATTAATTGACCGTCGTGGCGGAGGAGATTTAGCGGAATTAAAAAGAAAGCAAACATACCAAAATGCAAACATTAAAAGAACTTCTCAACAGAAACGCCAAGATATACTCAGACAAGACGGCTTTTATCTTTGAAGATAAAAGCTACACCTTTAAGCAGGTCAATCAAAGGATAAACAGCCTCATAAATGCCTTAGCCAGCATGGGAGTCAGGAAAGGCGACCGGGTAGCCATGTTGGCTTATAACTGCTCTCAATATTTTGAGGTGTTCAACGTCGCCAAAGCGGGCATGATTTGTGTGCCGCTTAATTACAGGTCAGTAGCCAGGGAACTGGTCTATCTGATAAACAATGCTGAAGCCAACACCTTGATAGTAGAAAAGGAATTTATCGACACTATTCTTACCATCCGCCACGAACTCGTCGGAGTCAAGAACTACATCTGCCTCGATGCGGATGTGGAAGGTATGGCGAGCTATGAGCAGCTAATCAGCAGCTTCCCCCCCGACGAACCGACGGAAAAACCGGAAGCGGAAGACCCGTGTACCCTTTTCTATACCAGCGGTACCACGGGACGACCCAAGGGAGCCCTCCACACTCATAAAAGCCTCCTGGCAGAAGCTGCCGCAGTCGGTCAAAACTTCACCCCTAATGACATTGCCTTATGTGTGATGCCCTTTTTCCATGTTGCCGGCTCCGCAGTCTACCTGTTCCCTGCCTTCGCCTCTGGCGCCACGGTAGTGATTCACAAGAAATTCGATGAAACCGACATTCTAAAAACTATCGAGAGCGAAAAAATAACCTATATTTGTTTAGTACCCGCCATGATAATCCGGCTGTTGGAACACCCGGATCTAGATAAATATGACCTCAGCAGTCTCCACACCGTAGTGTACACCGGAGCCCCCATGCCTTTTGAGGCACTAAAGCAGGGTGTCAAGCGCTTTGGCAAAGTCTTCGTCCAATTACTGGGGCAGACTGAAACTCTCAATCTAACCATACTTAATAAAGAAGACCACAATATAGTGGGGACAGCCAAGGAAACAAGAAGGTTGGAGTCGGTAGGCAGGCCCCCCAGAGCCGGTGAGGTTAGAATTGTTGATGGAAAGCTCAAAGATGTCCCGGTAGGTCAAGTTGGTGAAGTAGTAGCCAGAAGTGACCGGATGATGAAAGAGTATTGGAAGTTACCAAAGGAGACGGCGGAAATAATGAAAGGCGGCTGGCTGCATACCGGTGACTTGGGCCGGATGGATGAGGACGGCTATATCTATATCGTTGACAGAAAAAAGGATATGATAATTAGCGGCGGAGAGAACATTTATTCTCTAGAAGTGGAGGAAGTACTACACACCAACCCCGCGGTACAGGAGGTGGCTGTGGTGGGAGTACCCGATGAAAAGTGGGGTGAATCGGTAAAGGCGGTGGTAGTTTTGCGGAAGGGGATGACAGCTACCGAAGATGAGATAATCAATTTTTGCAAGGAGCATCTGGCGAGCTACAAGAAACCGAAATCGGTAGAGTTTTGGGATAGCCTTCCTATGACTGGCAGTGGTAAAATAAAGAAGAACGAGATAAGAGATAGATATTGGAAAGGGTACGAGAAAAAGGTTCATTAGCCTCTATTGCGTTAGCACGATAATCCCAACTTTACCATGGAAGAAGAAGCGTGGCAGGATTACAAAGGAAAGAAATACTCCAAGCCTTTACCACTAAAAGGCATCAGGGTACTTGAGGTATGCACCCTCATTCTGGGCCCTTCGGGGCCGGGCTTTCTGGCCATGATGGGTGCCGAAGTCATAAAGTGTGAGATTCCCCCCATGGGGGACACCTGCCGTGATATGACCCCCTTTGGCTATCTGTTCAAAGGAAACGGGCCGGTATTTACCCACACCAACCCCAACAAATACTGGATTGGACTGGACCTGCATAAGCCTGAAGCGAAGAGGGTATTTTTAGAACTCGCCGCCAATTCCGACATTGTTGAAGAAAACCTCCGGCCGGGGGTGATGGAAGGCTGGGACGTTGGCTACCGACAAATCAAGGAGATCAACCCCGGCATTATCTACATCGCTAAGAACGGCTTCGGCCAGTGGGGAAAATACGCTAAGGAGAACAGGCCTTCCAACGACGGTGCCTCCCAGGGATTTTCCGGATATGCCTGGATGTCAAGCTTCCCCGGCCAGCCGCCGCTTAAGAGCCGAATATACCCCTGCGACGACTACGGTGGGCTGATGGGCGAAATGGCGGTACTGGCTGCCCTCCACTACCGGAAGCGGACGGGCCAGGGACAGTATATAGAGCTGTCACAGAGCGAAAACATTATGCGGGCAATGTCCTGGGTATGGCCTTACCAGCAGATTACGGGTAAGACAGCCATGCCCGCCGGCAACCGGGATGTATCCATATGCCCCGCCGACACCTTCTACTCCGCCGACGACACCTTCGTGGCTATCGCCGCGCCGGCCCCGGATGAGTTCAAGGGTTTATGCACCGCCATGGGCAGGCCCGAGCTGGCTAGCGACCCCCGCTTTAAAGACCACCTCACCCGGCTCAGGGAAGATAACGCCACTGAAATTCTAAAAATCATTGCCGACTGGGCCAGAACCAGGACCGCTGAAGAGATTGAAAAGATGGGGGAAAAGCACGGCTTCGCCGCCTCCCGCGTCTACACCGTCAAGGATGTGGCCAATGACTGGCATTTCCAGGAGCGGGGCTTTATAACCGAGGTCGATGACCCTCTCCTCGGTCAATACCACAGCTATGAATTCCCGGTGATGATGGCCAAGACACCGCCTAGAGTTAAGCGGTCGGTCAGGCCGGTAGGCTTTGACAACGAATATGTAATGACACACTACCTGGGTAAAAGCCAGGACGAAATCAAGCAGCTGTACCAATGCGGCGCACTGGGCAAGTGGGCTGACGTACCGGGCCGCCGGCCGCCGGCCGGCTGGGATGGTAAGGCTGGTATCATCATGCCCGAAGGCGACAAGGAAAAGGAATAACGTAATGGACAAGGAACAAGCTTGGTCAGACTGGATAAAAGAGAGGGATGACCCCAGGATTGCCCACACCAAGCCCGAAGCCCTTGATGATATAACCGTGTTGGACTTAAGCTATAAAAGCTTCGCCGGGTGCTGCTGCTCCTCAATGCTAGCTGAATTCGGCGCCAAGGTCATAAGAATAGAACCCCCGGAGGGAGATTTCATCAGAAGCTGCACCCCCTACGGCATGCTGCACAAGGGGGAGGGGCTCAACTACCTGACCGAGGGCCGGAACAAGCACCATATCACCCTCAACCTCAAAGAGACGGAGGGCAGGGAGATATTGAAAAAGCTGGTCGCCAAGGCCGACGTGCTCATCGAGACATTCAAGCCCGGAGTTATGGATGAGTGGGGCATTGGCTACGAGGACCTAAAGAAGATTAACCCCAAGCTTATATTCGCTTCCATAACCGCCTACGGGCAGTTCGGTCCCATGAGCCGGAGCCAGATGCCGGACTACGATAACATAGCTCAGGCCAGGTCAGGGATACAGGCGGGCACAGGAGAGGTTATGCCCGATGGTAAGGGCTATGATGAGTGTCCCTGGGCAGTCCCCACCAAGGCTGGTCCCTGGATAGCCTGGACACAGTCGGCAACCTTTATGGCGGTCGGCATTATGGCCGCCCTGTACTGGCGGTGGACGACCGGGGAAGGTCAGGCGCTGGATGTGTCCACGGCTGAGGCTTACGCCCGTTTTGATGACTACGCTGCCTTGTGGTATGAGGAGGCTGGTGTTGTTGCTGAGCGCTTTGGCAGCCTGGATATCGCTGCTTGGCTATACTGCTTCGCACCAACCAAGGACGGCGCCGTTTTCCTGGGAGGATTGAGGGTGGAGATGTGGCAGGCGTTCGCTGATATGATGGGGAAGTGGGATGAGTGGGGTGCGGCGGGTTGGACAAACCTGACAATCTTTACGGAAAAGGAACAGCAATTGAAATGGGCACCGCTGGTCTTTGCCGAGACACGCAAATACACCAACGACGAGCTGGTAGCCATGTCGATAGAGTATTCCCAGAAGGGGCGACTGGCTCCCATTACGCCGGTGGTGGCTCCGGTCTGTTCTCCTCAGGAAGCGATGGAAGATGCCAACTGGCGGGAACGGGGGATGTTCACCCCGGTCAAAGACCCCGTTTACGGTGAGGTTATTGTCGCCCAGGCGCAGCACAAGATGACCAAAACCCCCATCAGGACGAGTTGGGTCTGCCAGCCCGTGGGCTATGATAACGAGCGCATCTATAAAGAGTATATGGGGTTCGAACCTTCCAAGCTAAAGAAGTTGAAGAAGGCTGGCATAATTTAGCGGTTGTTGTTCTCCCAGACAGCATGTTGAGCAACCTTGGCCTTGAGTTCATTCGGTTTTCACTACATCCCCTTCCAGGGTAAGTTCGACTTCGACTACCAGAGCAGCCCCGATAGCTTTTCCATTTTCACTCCCTATCCTTTAGACGCTGAGATTCCCCTGGATAAGGAAGTGCTCAATCTGGCCGGGAAGCTAGTTATGCCCGGTTGGGCAGCACCAGCTTTACGCTTGGTGCTGCTGGTTGGCAAACTCCCCGAAGAGCTGGAGCTCTGGTTTCCTGAACACCTTATTGCCCCGGTGGGAGAGTTCCAGGCGCTGGTTCATCCCGCGGCCAGCGTGGGTGTCAGGCGCTGGCGAAAAACCGGTGAAATGATGGGACTGTTGTCGGATGAATCAGACAAGAAGGATAGGTGGCAGGTTCCCGGCATAATTACTACCTACGGCTCCGAGCGGAGGAATAAGAAGAGGGAACTGTACTGGCAGACGCTTAACGCTTATTACACGGCTGTCGGGCGGCGCGCGGAGATAGGGCAGAAGGGGAAGAAGGGGTTGCTCGTAGAGACAGCGAAAATTCTTGAGGAGAAGTATGGCTGGTCAGGTTTCCCCGATTCCTACACAGTCAGGCGGTATCTTGACCGTGCGGAGAAGATATGGCATAGTTCAACAAGGTAGAAATACTACAGGAAAGGAGAGGACCATGGCAAAACCGTCGAAAAATCAGGCACAAAAGTTAAGCAATTTTGTTAAGCAAAATTCGATGGGGAGGTCGGAAGCTGCGAAAAACGGCCAAATCAGGCACAAAAAAACTGGCAGCGGAGGGATTTGAACCCACGACCAAAGGCTTATGAGTCCTCTGCTCTACCACTGAGCTACGCTGCCACAGGCAGAATATAGCACGCTTGGCTTTCTGGTGTCAATTCCACTTGTCAGCAGAGCCGGGCAGACTACTAGCTACCCAGCTCTGCTGCGATTGAGACAGCCGAACCAATATCCTGGTTCACCACACCATTGTTAGTTCAATCTGTCTATTCCACATACTTTTTAAGCTCTTCCGGCAAGTTGTCAATATTGTCGGTGATAGCCGGAACTATAGGTGGCTGCCCGTTGGCTTCCATGATGGCCACGCCCTCGGAACTGAGCAAAAAGTCAACCCAGGCAATTGCCAGGTCCATTCGCTCGAAATTACTGGGTATAGTAATTCCATAGACGATCGCTGATCCGGTCATTGTCAGGGTATCACCGGGTTCAGCGCCGGCGATTTCAACCTCTGCCTGGGCATAAAAATCCGCGAAAGCGGTGTCAGCCAGGTTGATTTCGGGAGGTAGTGAGACGTAGTTCAGACTGTGCTGGGCGGCTACAGAGGTGTATTCGAAAGCATAGTCGAGGTCCCCGGATTCAAGGAGAGCGATAAGCTCTACAGACTTTGGCCTCATCAGGTCACCTTCGGCTTCGAACAGGCTATCATAGATCCCGGTGGCTCCGTAGTGTATCTCGGCCAGCTGCCAGACCATAAGCGTGCGGTAGCCGCAAGGGTCCTGGTCAGGGTCGCTGCGGCCATAGCTAACGCCCTCTCTTTGCAGAACCTCATACCAGTTATCGCTGGTTATCTCGTCGGCATAGGCAGAGCTATCGGTATAGGTGAGGCACATCTGATTGGAAGCGAAGATTATGTACCAATCGGCATAGTCAGGGTACATCAGCTCGGGGATGAGGGTATAGTCGGCGGAGCCGATGACGCCGCACTCTTTCCCCAGCTCGGTAACCTTGCGTATGGTGGTGGCGCTGCCGGCGCCCTCAGCCAGTATCTCCACGTCGGGGTAGATTACATTGAACGCGTCGCTTATCTCGGCAAAGGGTATGGTCAGGCTGCCGGCGTTGTATATCTGAAGTGTTCCGGAGAGCTCGGCATCTGTGTCTGAATCCCCACACGCAGCGAGCGAGCTGACTACGAGGAGCAAACCTATGATAATTGAGATGGCTTTGAATTTCGTTTTCATTGCTTAAAACCTCTTATCTTATTTAATCAATTAAAAATGTGAATAGATGATGCTTTAAACGTCACATAGACTTTCTTACCCTCATGAAGGTCCATTTCTTCGAAGGAGTGTCGGGTAACGAGGCAGGAAAGTTTGGGCGGTATGCTTACCGTAACGTACAACGTTGAGCCCTTATCCACGACATGCGTGATGGTCCCGGGAAAGCAGTTACGGGCGCTGGAATGTATGGTTTCACTGGAAATGAGTATGTCCTCGGGGCGAATGGAGGCGTGGTAAGTGCCCTCGGCATCGGCAGCGGTAATGAACTCGGTGCTATCAACCTTGAAAACAGTATCCCCGTTTGATTTCCTTTCCGCTTTACCATGGAAGATGTTTCTAGTCATAGCAAAGCGGGCGACAAATTCTGAATTGGGGTGGCGGAATATCTCTTCCGGAGTTCCCACCTGCATAAGGTGACCTTCACCGATCACGGCTATTCGGTTGCCCAGGGCTATAGCCTCTTCGAAATCGTGGGTAACATGAAGAATAGTGACCCCCAGTGCTCCGTGAAGCTGGCGAAGCTCCTGCTGTACGCTCTCTCGTGTCTCAGGGTCAAGGGCACTAAGCGGCTCATCGATGAGAAGCAATTCTGGCTTAGTAACGATAGCTCTGCCCAGGGCTACTTTCTGCTTTTCCCCGCCACTCAGGGTATCAGGGCGTCGGTGTAGAAGATGTGATATACCCAACAATTCTGAAACCCAGTCGAGCCTGTTGGCCATTTCCTCTGCCTTTGTCTTTTGCATCTTCAAGCCAAAGAGTAGATTTTCCTTTACCGCAAGATGAGGGAAAAGAACGTGGTCCTGATACACGATGCTTATTTTTCTGTTTTCGGGCTCGACTCCAGTTACATCCTTGCCTCTGAGCCATATCTCGCCGCTCCTGATGGGATAGAGACCGGCGATGGACTCAAGTAATACCGTTTTTCCCGCCCCGGTGGGGCCGAGTATTATAAAATACTCGCCCTCTTCAATATTAAGGGTTATATCCTTGAGCATGAATTCCCCGAGGTCTACACACAGGTTCTTGACCCCAATCATGACTTATCACCTCTGTAGGCGATAGTTCTCAAAACGATGAACACAATTATGCTCACCAGAATCAGCAATACCGCTATGGGACGAGCATATTCGAGCCCGTATGTTTCGAACCTTTCGTAGACGAGAACCGGGGCTATCATGGGATGGTAAGCTAATATGATCACAGCGCCGAATTCACTTATTCCGCGTGCCCACATCATAATTATCCCGGCAAAAATACTGCGCCAGGCTAGAGGGAACGAGATCCTGAAAAAAGCCTGCCAGGGGGAAGCTCCCAAGGTACGCGCCACTTTCTCCGTTCTGACGTCCACCTTTTTAAAGCCTTCTTTGGCTGAATCTATCAGGAAGGGAATGCTGACAAATAGCATGGCTATCACTATGCCGGCCATGGAATCGACAAATTGGATGCCGAGAAAATTAAAGGCTTGGCCTAGAGCGGTGTTACGGCCGAATACGAAAAGGAGGGCAATGCCGGCAGCGGTATGAGGCACTACAATGGGTACATCAATTAGTCCCTCTACCAGCTTCTTGCCCTTGAAATCTTTCCTGGCTAAGAGATATGCCAGGGGAACACCAAGAAAGAAGCCGACTAACGTAGCTATCAGGGCGGCTAAGAGCGTGAGCCCAATAGCGCCTGTGACCTCGGGGTCTAAAATAGTCTCCCAGAGTGTTCCGGCTTCGGAGGCAGAAGCAAATATCATCTTCCCCAGGGGTATGACAACGAAGAGGAATATTAACGCCCCCAGGAGCACGAAGGTGACTGTTAGCCGGTTCTTACTGATATATCTTAGAAAAGACAAATCTCTGGCCGTATCTCCTTTTTCGTTATTCAGCCTGCTTAACCCTTAATGGAAGGGGGTAAAAAGAAACTATAAAAACGGGCGAATTCATTTATTGCATGCGCAAATAAAAAACACCTCTTAAGGAGGTGCTCGACATGCCATTAACGTTAGCATGAGCGCTCTCCTTTCCAAACACGGGAGGCACCGCCGTTTCCAGCGATACCCTATCGGCCTGAACCCCCTGGCAAAAGCTTTAGGATGAGCAGGCTCGGAGAGAGTATTTGGTTTTTAATCTGAGTTATATTATCACATAGGCTATGGGGTAAGCAACCCCGCCCCGCCCAGGTTTTTCGTCCCACCCGGCCCACCCTATAAGGGTGGTGCCCCTTTTATATCCTCTCTCTTTCCCCACTCTGTTTCCCCCTTTTGCAAAGGGGGATTAAGGGGGATTTTCCTCGTCTTTCTTCCCACCGCTCCCACCCTTAGAAGCTTCGTCTCTATTAACTCCCTTGCTATCCACCTTACCCCCCTCAATAAAAATTTTCTTGACGCTAATGGAAGCGCTCTGCTAAAATCCACTCGGTTACCCCTCTTTTTTACGGATTAGTTTTCAGCACTGGCAAGGGAGGTCTGTTATGGCAATCGACTATAAGAAAGAAGGCCGGGTCGCCATTTTCACCATCAATCGCCCCGAGGCGATGAACGCCATGAACATGGAGACGATGCGGGAGTTCCGCCAGGCGATTACGGAGTTCCGGGACGACCCCGAACTCTGGGTGGGCATCGTCACCGGCGCGGGGGAGAAAGCCTTTTGCGGCGGTGCCGACATCAAGGACACCCTGCCCTTTATGAAGGAGCATTCCCGGGAGGTCTGGTCTTTCCCGCCGAGCATAATGCGGGGTCTGGAGTTATGGAAGCCTTTGATTGCCGCTATCAACGGGATGGCGCTGGGTGGGGGGCTGGAGATTGTCCTTGCCTGTGACATACGGATTGCCGCCGAGAACGCTCGTTTAGGCACGCCCGAGGTGACCCTGGGGCTGATACCGGGGTGGGGGGGAACGCAGCGGTTGCCGCGGGCTATTCCCAAGTGCAAGGCGGCGGAGCTGTTGCTCATGGGCAAGCTGATAGACGCCCAGGAAGCCTACCGCATCGGGCTGGTCAATAAGGTTGTGCCCCAGGCCGAGCTGATGGCCACGGCCAAGGAGTGGGCGCAGACCATCTGCCAGGCGGGACCGCTGGCGGTGAGGTCGGCTAAGGAGGCTATGCTCAAGGGCTGCGATATGACTTTAGAGGACGGCCTGAGGCTGGAGAGCGCGCTGGTCGCCTACGTGATGGCTACCGAGGACTTCGCCGAGGGCACCAAGGCTTTCGTCGAGAAGCGAAAGCCGAACTATAAAGCAAAATAAACTAAGGAGAGGAGCATATAATGGAGATTAAGAAGGTCGGGGTGGTGGGGTGCGGCTCTATGGGCGCGGGCATCGCTCAGCTTTGCGCTCAGTCGGGCTTTCAGGTGGTGGTATCGGAGATAAACGACGAGTTCTTGAAAAAGGGGATGGGCTTTATCGATAAAACGTTAGCCCGGAGCGTGGAGAAGGGCAAACTGGCGCAGGCGGACAAGGATGCCGTAATAGGTCGCATCAAGGGCACCACCAATACCAGGGACTTCGCCGAATGCGACCTGGTGATTGAAGCCGCTATCGAGAACCTGGATTTGAAGAAGAAGATATTCGCCGAGCTGGACGGCATCTGCCCTAAGGATGCTATCCTGGCGACCAACACTTCCTGCCTGTCTATCATCGACATGGCGGTGGTGACCAAGCGGGCGGACAAGGTGGTGGGGCTGCACTTCTTTAACCCGGCGCCGATTATGAAGCTGCTCGAAATCGTCAAGACCATCGCCACCAGCGAGGCGACGATGGCTGTCAGCAAGCAGTTCGGCGAAAAGCTGGGCAAGACCACCGTTGTCGCTCAGGATGCGCCCGGCTTTATCGTCAACCGTCTCTGGATACCCTACCTGCTGCACGGCATCCGCCTCTACGAGGAGGGCATCGCCAGCCGCGAGGATATCGATGCCGCCGTGAGCCTGGGCTTGAACTACCCGATGGGCCCGCTTACCCTCTCCGACATGGTGGGCATCGACGTGGTCAAGTTCGTCTCCGACGCGCTCTACGAGCAGCTTAAAGACCCCCGCTACATCGTGCCCACGCTGGTGGACAAGATGGTGGCGGCGGGGTGGTTGGGGCGCAAGACGGGCAAGGGTTTCTACGACTACAGCAAATAGATTCCCCTTATACATAAAGCTTAAATAGATATAACTTGGCCAGGTTAGAAGGAGGCACTTTTATGACCGAGGTGGTAATTGTCAGTGGGGTGAGAACGGCTATCGCCAACTACGGCGGTGCCTTACAGAATACACCGGTAATGAAGCTGGGCAGCATCGTCATCAAAGAGGCGCTGAAAAGGGCCGGTTTACGCCCTAAGAGGGATGCCGAGGTGCTTAAGCTAGCCCCCGAGGCGCTCAAGGGCGACGGGCTAATAGAGTTGGAGAAGAAGTACTTCGACTGGGACAACTCCTTAAAAGAGGTGCGGGTGGACGAGGTTATCATGGGTAACGTCCTCCAGGCGGGGCAGGGTCAAAACACCGCCCGCCAGGCGGCGATTAACGCGGGCATTCCCAAAGAGGTGAACGCCTACACGGTGAACAAGATTTGCGCTTCGGGGATGAAGTCGGTGGCGCTTGCCGCCCAGGCCATAAAGGCGGGCGATGCCGAAATCATCGTCGCCGGCGGTATGGAGAACATGAGCGCCGCGCCTTACTACCTGCCCAGCGCCAGGTGGGGAGCCCGGATGTTCAACGCCGAGATGGTCGACGGCATGGTCTATGACGGGCTGTGGGAGATATTCTACAACTACCACATGGGCTTGACCTCGGAGAATATCGCCGATAAGTATGGCATCAACCGGGAGGAGCAGGATAAGCTGGCCATGCTCAGCCACCAGAGGGCTATGGCGGCGATAAAGGGCGGCACGTTCCGCCAGGAGATAGTGCCCGTCGAGGTCAAGGTTAAGAAAGAAATGAAGCAGTTCGACACCGACGAGCACCCCCGGGAGACCAACATGGAAGCGCTGGCCAGGCTGCCCGCAGTATTCAAAAAGGACGGCTCGGTGACGGCGGGCAACGCCTCGGGGATAACCGACGGCGCCGCCGCTTTGGTGGTGATGTCGGCGGATAAAGCCAAAGAGCTGGGCTTGAAGCCGCTCGCCAGGGTCAGGTCTTACGCCTCGGGGGGCGTCGACCCCGCCTACATGGGGCTGGGGGCGGTGCCCGCGACCAGGAAGGCGCTTAAATTAGCCGGCGTCGAATTAAAGGATATAGACTGCATAGAATTAAACGAAGCCTTTGCCTCGCAGGCTATCGGGGTGATGAAGGAGCTGGGCATCGGCACCGAGAAGGTGAATCCGCACGGCAGCGGTATCTCGCTGGGGCACCCTATCGGCTGCACGGGGGCCAGGATTATGGTTACCCTGATGCACGAGATGGCGCGGCAGAATTACCAGCTGGGGTTGGCTACGCTTTGTATCGGTGGGGGGCAGGGGATGGCGGTGGTCCTGGAGAAGGCTTAGGCTATTTACCCCGCTTGGCGTAGTCGGGGCACCAGGTAGCTGTGGGCCTTTCGGGGCGGTGACAGGTGCTGCGCCAGTCCCATTTGCAGCTATCGCAGAGGAATATATTCATTCCCAGCATTTTCTTTATCCTAATCTTGAATCTCTCGCCCAGCGAGGGCTTAATCTTGGCCTTCATAACGCACCCAATGGTTTCGCTATAGAATATAGCAGATAGAGTGCTATTTGGCAACGATTGTGATAGAATAGGGCGAGTTTAAGCGGGGGAGAATATCATGGCCATCCCGAGAATGAGAAGAGGCAAAAAGGTTGTTCCCGATGTGGTGAGGGAGGCGGGGAAGCTGAATATAGAGTCGGTGAGCGGGGACGAGCTGACCTGGATTAATATCGAGTCTCCCGGTAAAGAGGAGACGGACTACCTGGCGCAAAACTATCCCTTCCACCCCCTCGACCTGGACGACTGCCTGAGCCGTATCCAGCGGCCCAAGATAGACCGCTATGACGAATACCTCTTCCTGGTCTTTCACTTTCCCGTGTTCAGCGCTCAAGCCAGGGTGACCACCCCCAGCCAGGTTTCGGTTTTCATCGGGCCGGGCTACCTGATTACGCTGCACAATGGCGACCTCAAGCCGCTGGTGAAGCTGTTCGACCAGTGCCAGACGGACGAAGAGATAAGGCAGGAGCACTTCAGCCAAGGTTCGGGCTACCTGCTATACCGCATCATTGACCGCCTGGTGGACTACTGCCTCCCCATACTCAATAAAATCGGGGGCAATATCGAGGCGGTGGAGGACGCCATCTTCGCCGTGAAGGCGCGGCGTACGGTGAGGGAAATCTCCACCCTGCGCCGGGACGTTATCTCCTTCCGCCGCATTATCTGGCCGATGAGGGCGGTTATCGGGAGCTTAGAGCCCAAGATACGCCGCTTTTCCAAGATGGACATGGAGGTCTATTTCGGGGACACCGTCGACCACCTGGACAAGATATGGGATGCCCTCGACGAGTATAAAGAGATTATCGAGGGCTTAAACGATACCTACGATTCCCTGGCTTCCAACCGCACCAACGAGGTCATGCGCATGCTGACCGTGATTGCCACCATCCTGCTGCCCTTGACGGTAATCGCCTCTATCTACGGGATGAACGTGCCCTTGCCCTTCCAGGAGTCGCACTATTCTTTCCTGATTGTCTTTTCCATCTGGGCAGTGGTGGTCATCGGCATGCTTTATTTCTTTCGCCGCCACCACTGGATTTAAACTGGCTGGATATAACGGTTAAGATGTAAAGATGAAGGTCTCGCACCGACTGCTTATTATCGCTGCCCTCTTTGTCACCTGTTTTATCACCGCCAACATAATATCGGTCAAGATGATAAGCCTGGGGCCTTTTATCGTCTTTGCCGGAGTTTTTATCTTCCCCATAAGCTATATCATCGGGGACGTGCTTACCGAGGTCTACGGCTACCGCATCGCCCGCCGGGTTATCTGGCTCGGTTTCGCCTGTAACCTTATCTTCGTTATCTTCGCCTGGATAGGCCAGATACTGCCGGGGGCGTCGGGCTGGGAGCTGCAGGGAGCCTACGAGAGCATTCTGGGCTATACGCCGCGGCTGCTCTTCGCCTCCGTCTGCGGCTACCTGGTCGGCGAGTTCGCCAACTCCTACATACTGGCCAGGATGAAGATTTTTACCAAGGGGCGCTGGCTCTGGAGCCGCACCATCGGCTCGACCATAATCGGGGAGGGGCTGGATACCGCCGTCTTTGCCTCGATAGCCACCGTCGGCACGTCCTTCTTTATGCCGGTAGTAATCCTGAGCCAGTGGCTGTTTAAGGTGGTGATCGAAATCGCCGCCACGCCCGCCACCTACGCCGTGGTCGGCTACCTGAAGCGGAAAGAGGGTATCGACACCTACGACCGCCAGACCAACTTCAACCCCTTCCGCGTTTTGAACTAGTTTTTAACGAGGGAGTAAGAGAGCAAGATGAAGATTCGTTTTCTGGGGGCGCACAACTGCGAAACAAAGGACACCAGGCTGGTCAGCCTGCTAATCGACGATGTGCTGGCGATAGATGCCGGCGGGCTTAGCTCTAGCCTATCACTGGAGGCGCAAAAGAAAATCAAGGCCGTGCTGCTCACCCACCAGCACTACGACCACATCCGCGATATACCCACGCTGGCCATGAACCTTTTCCTGGGCGGCGCTAATACCACCGTTTACTCCATCCCAGCCGTGTTCGAGGTGCTGGAAAATAACCTGATGGACGAAGTGATTTACCCCGATTTCCGCCAGAAGCCGCCCGATAAGCCGACCATCGGCTTTAGCCCAATTGAGCCGAATAAGGCGCGGAAGATTCTGGACTACGACGTCCTGCCCGTCCCGGTGAAGCATGGCGTGCCTACCGTGGGCTATCAGCTCGGCGCCGGGGGCAAGAGCTTTTTCTACACCGGTGATACGGGGCCGGGGCTTAGCCAGTGCTGGGAGCAGATTTCGCCGCAGCTGCTTATCATCGAGGCCACCGGCTCCAATAAATTCACGGAGTGGGCGGTGGGTGGGGGGCACCTCACCCCGTCACTGCTGGAGCGGGAGCTCGAGGGCTTCAGAGAGGTGAAGGGCTATCTGCCCCGTATAATAATAGTCCACATGAGCTCGCACCTGGAGAAAGACATCGCCGCCGAGATAGCGGCGGTGGCTAAAGCCCTGGACATTCCCATAACCCTGGCCCATGAGGGGATGGAAATTAATCTTTAGAGTGCCTTAGTCTGCAACTGGCGCGTGCGGGGGTGACGTTGATGGACACCCCGAAGTTTATCGTCGACCACAATGTGGGCAAGCTGGCCCGGTGGCTGCGGCTCATGGGCTATGACGCCCGCTTCTTCCAGGGCGAAAACGATGCCGAGCTGGTGGCTATTGCCCTCAAAGAGGGCAGGGTGATATTAACGCGAGACACCCGCATTATGCAACGGCGGCTGGTGACCAAGGGCAAGCTCAAGGCGCTGCTCATCGGTAGCGACCAGCCCCACGAGCAGATTCACCAGGTCATTGATAGTCTGCGCCTCGATTACCGCTTTAATCCCTTTAGCCTCTGCCTTGAGTGCAACCGACCCCTGGTGGAGAGAAAGAAGGCGGAGCTTAAAGATTTGGTGCCGCCCTACGTCTTTAAGACGCAGGAGCAGTTCCGGCAGTGTCCTGCCTGCGGGCGCATCTACTGGCGGGGGACACACTGGCGGGCGATGACGCGCCGCCTGGAGGGGTTGGGGGGTGGATAGTATCTCCGCCTCTCTTGACCGCAGTCGGAGATATTGCTACACTTCAGGTTGACAGTACTGGAGGGGAGAAACGATGGCTTTTAAGAACATTCTGCTGGAGAAGAAGGAGGGGGTGGCCAGGATTACCATTA
>Ga0307443_1001024_pt1 | contig 17179 bp, 11 predicted proteins | sample SalMarSW160220MG_FD_202148 | JGI IMG/M metagenome (GOLD analysis project Ga0307443, IMG submission 202148) | Salt marsh sediment microbial communities from the Plum Island Ecosystem LTER, Massachusetts, United States - SW1601-220 | ecosystem: Environmental > Aquatic > Marine > Intertidal zone >... | reverse complement strand
TTTTCCCGGGAATGCAGTAATACCGATAGTCCATCTCATGCTGTGGCGGGGCTCTGTCTCGCCAATCCAGATTGTCTTACTGCCGTCTTCATTTTCAACCAATTCATAATCAACGGGCAGGAAAGTTGAAGCCCTGTGGTGATGGAGCACACACCATTCAATACCACCGGAAACCCAGGCTCCAAGCATACCAATGTTTGAAGGTCTGACTGCATCGTTTTTATATATGAAGTTATAGTCATTGGTTTTGTCGGTAGCATAGTATAACTTCCCTCCAATTTCCGGAGTTATATATAACTTAATATACTTGTTCTCGAGTATTAAGGCTTTATATGCCTTATCAATCTTTTTATCCAAGTAAGTATCATTCATCGCATAAGGATAAATGCGCTTTGAAGCACCCTGGTGTGACTCACCTTCAAAAAATATGGGATTTTTGTCAGCAGGGGCCACCAGATATGTGGGAATTACCCATTCCTGTTCTGAGATCGTGACCTGGGCTGAAATTTGAGGGCACGTCAAAAAAAAGATGATAAGACAAAAAGCAAATTGTCCGGTTAATTTTATACAATTTTTGTAATTTTTATTCATTTCTCATGGTGTTTGTTCCTTTCAAAAATATGAAAAATTCTTTTTCCATATTTATTCGATTTATTTGATTATGAGGAAATCAAAGACACGCTGCAGTAATAGGTATAGTAAATGGTTTCGCATCGGTATTTTGATTGTGTCTACTATTTATTTTTTCCAATATTAATATAACAGGGAGCCGTAGGATCGCACGAAATGGTTCCATCCTCATTGTAAATCAACTCCTGAACATAAACAGCCGAGCCACGCATATTCATCGCGGCAGGAATTCTGCTGAAATAGAACATATAAGCATGATCATTGAAAATCTCGATATCGGCATGGTTTCCTCTGCTACCTTCAACCACTCTGACTCTCCTCTGCCCTTGTGTTGATCCGGCACTCTCTTCCTCCTTAAGGGGAATGCCCGCAACCAGATATTCTTCCTGTTTGATCCAGTTCAAAGCATCATCAGAACTGAATACCGAGAGGCCTTTCCATTCATCGACAATCATATAATATTTGCCATGCCAGAAGATAACATTAGGGCCTTCACCCACTGTGTTGATATCAACTTTTCCCATATCGGTCCAGTTATACAGATCCGGACTATCTGCGTAATAAATTGCTTTGTTGTCAACCTCATTGTTGTACCACAGGCGCCAAGTTCTGTCGGGCAACTGGATGATGCAGGCGTCGATGACTTTTTGAACGGCGAGTTTCAAAACCGACTGAGTTTTCCAATTGATGCCGTCGCTACCGGTCAGGTGGACAATGTCGCGAGGATGCTCCCAGTTATCAAAAATACCTGGGACATAGGTCAGGTACATATGATAGGTGCCTTTGTATTCAATTATTTCCGGGGCCCAGTATGTAGGGTCCTCATCAGGATGGTAATCGATGTTACAATCGCCGATATATTTCCAGGTGGCCCCTCCGTCAGAAGAGGCGGCAATACCAATGGGTGAACCATGTACGGATTCTATGCCATTAAGACCCTGAACATTTGAACGACGACTGGTATAATACATATACCACCTGTTCGTGTTGTAGTTATAGCAGACCATCGGATCTGTTGAACCGTTATAAACGGGATCGATATATAACGGTTTATCAGCTAAAGTGTATGTAACTCCATCACGTGTAATGGTTTTGGGCAATACCTGTTTATCGGATTTGCAGTTAGCCAGAAACGATATTAAAACAGACATTACCACTATGATGAGTAGATGCTTCTTCATAAGATCGTATTTTTAAAGTTCCTGAATATCCAATTTATAATGTTGCTGATATATATTTCTCCAATGTTTTCATACTCATTAAAACAAAGCCGGCAAACAAATACTTTTCGCCAAAAGGAATAAAATAACCAGTATGTGCAAATTGAAATTATTATTCCTTTCTCTTCTCTGCTTTCGTAATTCGAAATATAGATACCCTGCAGGCCGAATATATTAGGTACATGATAGCTCCTTGCATATGAAAGATAAGGTTTTGTTTTGGGAGTGACAATAAATATTAGTATATTGTTACATAAAATTGCTTGATTATCAGGTAAAAGTTGTTATTCCTTCCCAGAATAAAAATCTTTTCATGAATGTTCACTATAGCAAGAACAAGAACGAGTTTTTTGTAATATAACCTAACATTAGCCAAAATGAAAAGGCAAAAATTACTCCTGTCAGCGCTTGTATTGAGTGCATCCATGGGTTTGATGACATCAATGTTTTTCGGATTCACTTCCTGCAGCAAACAGCCAAAAACTGAAGTTATTTCAAGAACAGTATCATTTGATGATGGTTGGCGTTTTATTAAAGATAGTCTCTCCGGTGCTGAGGATCCTGATTTCAACGATTCAAGCTGGAGAATTCTCGATGTACCACATGACTGGAGTATAGAAGATCTTCCCGGTCAGAACGGTGAGGATATCATAGGGCCGTTTGATAAATCTGCCATTGATAGAATGAGTTCCGGCTACCTGGTAGGAGGTATCGGCTGGTATAGAAAAAGTTTTACCATCAATGAGGAGGACAAGGATAAAATCGCCTGTCTGCAGTTTGACGGAGTATATATGAATGCCGATGTGTGGCTTAACGGGAAACATCTTGGATTTCATCCTTATGGTTATACTCCGTTTTACTACGATATTACTTCATTTCTGAATCCTGCCGGACAGACTAATATTGTTGCTGTTCGTGTTAAAAACGAGGGATTGAATTCACGCTGGTATTCCGGTTCAGGTATAAACCGGCATGTGTGGCTCACCATGGTGGATCCTGTTCATATCGATGTATCGGGGGGGATATATATTACAACACCGGCAGTATCTGAAAGCTCTGCTGAAGTTAAAGTTGTGACTACCCTGGTAAATGCCGGCACTAATGATGAGAATATCGTCCTGCAGATACAGTTATTTGATCCGTCAGGTAAAGTGGCAGGTTCGTCCAGCAGCAATTCTTCACTGACAGCGGGTCAGACGATAGAGTTGACGCAGAATATTCCCGTTAATAAACCAGCTCTATGGTCTATCGAGGAGCCTAACCTCTATAATGCAAGGGTATCTGTACTGATAAATGAAACAGTGGTTGATAATGACGAAACTCACTTTGGAGTTCGCAGTGTAAAAATGGATGCACAGGATGGTTTATCGATAAATGGTGAAACACTTGAGCTCATAGGTGGCTGCTACCATCACGACAACGGACCTCTGGGTGCCGCATCTATCGACCGTGCCGAGGAGCGCAAGATTGAAGTTTTGAAGAAAACAGGATTTAATGCGATAAGGACCAGCCACAATCCTCCTTCTCCCGCACTGCTGGATGCATGCGACCGTCTGGGTATGGTTGTGATTGATGAAATATTCGACATGTGGGAAACACCTAAAAAGGAGAAGGACTATCATCTGTACTTCAGGGAATGGTGGCAGAAAGATGTGGAGTCGTGGGTTAAGCGAGACCGTAATCACCCGTCAGTTATTATCTGGAGTACAGGGAATGAGATCCGTGAGACTTTTGATACATCAGGATTAAGGATTGCAAGAAACCTGACAGGTGAAATTCGCCGGTTTGACCAGACACGTGCCATCACGGAGGCATTTAATGACTTTGCAGCGAGGAGAGGACTGAACAGCAAATGGGATGAGATCCCGGAGCATATGGGTCTGCTGGATGTTGTAGGTTACAACTATATGTACCAGAGGTACGAGGAAGATCATTTGAAATACCCTGACCGGATCATGGTTGGAACTGAAACCAATCCTCCACTGGCATTAGAGAACTGGCAGATGGTTGAAAAGCATCCATATGTAATCGGGTATTTCGTCTGGACTGCCACGGATAACCTTGGAGAGGCAGGCGTTGGCATACCACAACTCAGAGACATTGGCGCGAATAATAATCGGGCTCCATTTAACTTCCCCAGAGTACCCGGAGCTGCAGGTCAGCAGGGTCCTCCGCCTGCAACCGCTCCCGGTCCGCCCGCAGGATTCCAGGGAGGAGCAACACCAGGGCCGCCCCCGGGAGGAGGATTCTTCAGGCGCGAGACATGGCCCGTATATACTAATTATCAGGGTGATATTGACCTGATCGGTAACAGGAAGGTGCCATCATATTATCAGTATGTTGTCTGGGGCAAAAGCAAGGTTGAGATTTTTGTGCACCGTCCGATACCGGAAGGTAAACGGGAAGTAACAAGTAACTGGGGCTTTCCGGATGAGATGAAAAGCTGGAACTGGTCAGGCCATGAGGGTGAGAAATTTCAGGTACATGTCTACACCCGCTGTCAGCAGGTAAAACTTGAACTTAACGGAAAAGTTATTGGTGAACAGGATGTGGATCAGGAGAAATCGATCACCGCCACCTTTGAGGTGCCTTATGAGCCAGGTACACTGGTTGCTTGCTGTTATGACAATGGTGAGGAAACTGCATCCCAGACTCTTGAAACTACAGGTGAGCCGGCAGCCATCAGGCTGGTTGCCGACAGGACCAGGATCAGGGCAGACCGCAATGATCTGTCTTATGTAATGGCAGAAATAATTGATGCTGAAGGTAACATTGTTCCTGATGCAGATGATATTGTCGTAAATTTTGAGGTAACCGGTAACGGGGAGGTTGCTGGCGTTGGAAGTGGTAATCCGAGAGACATGTCAAGTTTTCAGCAGCCAGGTAAAAAAGCTTATCAGGGAATATGTCTGGCAATAATTCGTCCGGAAACAACCCCCGGGAAAATAAGTGTCAGGGCTACAGCTGATGGATTGAAAGAATCTTCTCTTGTAATAACAGCTAAGTAGCCGGACCTGCCAGAGGAATTTTGCCGGAAGAATAAAACAATAATTTCCCTGCTTATTTTCAACAATTATTTGCGAATCACATGAAACGTTTTTCAGAACCATTTTTTACCAGTTTGTTGGTAATCATAGCAGCTAACTTATCATCAGCTACTGCCCCAGCTCAGCTTTCTCCACGGCAAAGGATTTCAATCAATAATGAGTGGCGATTTACAAAGGGGGATCCGGCTGATGCAAGGGATCTCTCCTACGATATTCGTCCTGCTGTCAGGCAAAGGGGGAATACTGATCCGGACCAGGTACCTGATCCGCCCCAAACTAAAAATGTAATCAAAGCCTGGATCTTACCCTCAGGGAATGACTTTACAACAGATGCTACAAAGAAGGCTGTCAGGCCGGAAGGGGATCCGGGTGGTAATGTATCGTATGTACAGGCTGATTTTGACGACTCAGAGTGGGATCTGGTAAATCTTCCGCATGACTGGGCCATTGGGGGACCATTCATACAGGAAGGAGGGGGAGGAATGGAGCGTTTGCCATCTCCCGGTATTGGATGGTACAGAAGAAAAATATCGTTTTCACCTGAGGATCCGGGTAAATCAGTTTTTCTTGATGTTGACGGGGCAATGTCTTATGCCACAGTCTGGTTAAACGGGCACCTGGTTGGTGGTTGGCCCTTTGGGTATGCGTCATGGAGACTCGATCTCACCCCGTATATAAATACTGGAGAGAATCAATTGGTAATACGGCTGGATAATCCTCCGAATTCTTCACGATGGTACCCCGGTGGCGGAATTTACAGAAATGTATGGCTGGTAAAAACATCCCCTGTTCATGTAGGTCAATGGGGGACTTTTGTAAAAACCAGATCGGCTTCCGGCACAAATGCGGAAATTGAGCTGATTGTGACTGTTGATAATGATTCTGAGGAGATAGTGAATGCAACTATTAGTTCGGAAATTTTTATGCCGGATAGCAAAGGCAGAAAAAAACGCAAGGCTGTTTCTAAAACAGATCCCTCAGAACTGCGGATCTCTCCCGGAGGCAAATCCACATCTGCTAAGTCCGTAAACATAGCTAATCCTGATTTATGGGGTCCGGTGCCGGAACAGGATCCAAACAGGTATGTGGTTGTGACGAATGTTAGCATGGGTGGGAAAATAGTTGATAGATATGAAACAGTATTCGGGATACGAATGATCCGTTTTGATCCGGCAGAAGGTCTGTTTGTAAATAATGAGCAGATGGAGATACAAGGTGTTAACATGCATCATGATCTTGGTTCACTTGGGGCTGCAGTTAATCACCGGGCTTTGGAACGTCAGCTGGAGACACTGGTAGAGATGGGAGTTAATGCCATTCGTACAAGCCATAACCCGCCTGCTCCGGAACTTTTAGACCTGGCAGACTCAATCGGTATTCTCATTCTGGATGAGGCTTTTGATGTATGGGAGTCACGCAAGACACCATTGGATTATCATCTTTTATACAATGACTGGCATGAACAGGATCTGAGGGCTTTCATAAGGCGCGATCGTAACCATCCGTCAGTTATTATGTGGAGCATTGGTAATGAAACCGGAGAGCAACGTCGGGGAGAGGCTGGGGGCAGAGATGTCCGGGTCATTAAGTGCAATTGTTCACGAAGAGGATCCTACCAGGCCAGCAACTACAGCAATGAATAGTGCAAGAGCCGGAAGCTCATTTCCTAAGGCCGTCGATTTAATTGGTCTGAATTATCAGGGGACCGGAGTTCGTGATGCGCCCCCTCAATACCCGGTATTCCGGCAGGAACATCCGGAGAGTTTTATATACGGGAGTGAAACGGCTGCATCATTAAGTACAAGAGGTGTTTATACCTTTCCTGTCTATTCGGGCAAAGGACAGCGTATATCTTTCGGGCTTGGACGTGATGACACTAACAGACAGGTAAGCTCTTATGATGTGAATTATGCTGATTTTGGTGCTTCCCCTGACATGGAGTTTGAATCCCAGGAAAAGTGGCCATATGTCGGCGGGGAATTTGTGTGGACGGGCTGGGATTACCTCGGAGAACCAACTCCATTCAACTCGTCAAGGAGTTCATATTTTGGAATAATTGATCTGGCAGGATTCAGAAAGGACAGGTTTTATCTTTATCAGTCACATTGGCGCCCGGATCTTAAAATGGCTCATATCCTTCCTCACTGGACATGGTCCGAACGGGCAGGCGAAGTTACTCCCGTACATGTCTACTCATCGGCCGATGAAGCTGAATTGTTTCTGAATAAGAAATCCCTGGGACGCAGGAAAAAAGGAGAGTACGATTACCGTTTTCGATGGGACAGTGTGATTTATGAACCGGGAGAACTCAAAGTAATCACGTACAAAGATGGGAAAAAATGGGCAAGGGATGTAATGAGAACTGCGGGAAATGCTGTCAGACTGGAGCTTAATGCAGACAGGAGCACCATTGATTCTGACGGCAAGGATTTATCCTTTATTACTCTCCGTGTGTTGGACAGCAAGGGAACACTTGTCCCCCGGGCCGATAATCATATAGTGTTCGAAGTATCCGGCCCGGGTGAAATAGTTTCTACTGATAATGGTGATCCAACCAGTTTTGTATCGTTTCATTCCAAAGAGCGCGATGCATTCAATGGACTTGCACTTGTAATTGTCCGTGCTAAAGCCGGAATACCCGGGGTAATTAAGATAACAGCAAAATCGGAGGGTCTGGAAACAGCCCGGTTAAGTATTAATAGCCACTAACATTATTGTCTGGCCGATCGATTTCTATAAATATGAGTTTTACAAAATAGTGATACCTGTGGTATAAGATTTATTTCTTATATTTTTTCGTTCTGTCATCATTGATTACACCCGACCAGTTCAATCCAAATCCGAAATCATAGGCATTTCTGTCTGTATCAACATGACATTCCATATCATGTGGCACATCTTCATACTGTTCCTCAACAACTTTCATGTTAGCGGGCATTTGGACCGGAAGCAGGCCGGAGGGTTCCGTCCTGCCGGAGAGTATTTCCATAATCGCCTGATCCTGAATCCTGAAACTGGCAACAATAGCATTTGCCCTGTCTTCAAATTCGCTGAAAACCATTGGATTGGAGATGTTGACGGAGACAATTACCGGTTTGCCTTTCATTTTTGCATAGGTATCCAGAACAAGGGTCAGATCTGAAGTATTGCTGACAGTAACGGTTTTGCCTTTATAAGTTCTGTTAGTAAAATCCTCAAGCGGATCACCTCCGGCAATGCTGGGATCACGGGCAAACTCAGCTTTATAAGGACCATACTGAAGACTCATGGGGATATAACCATTTCCGCCTGATTCTGCATCTTCCCTGCTGTATCCGCTTCCGGGTGAGGGACTGTCAATCACAACAAGTGCAACATCAGCTTCATCAGGATTATCTGTTACATTGAAGTATTGCCGTGCAACTTCCATATTGACCGGATCGACCCAGTTTCCTTCGGCAGCACCTCCGCCAAACATTCTTCTTCTGGGTGGGCTGTACCTTTTGGGAATATAAACTGTGGTATTTTCTGCAAGCGGAAGCACATTACCTTTGTTCTTTAACAATACGATCGATTTTAGCTGCGCTTCATAACCCGCTTCCATAAATTCAGGGCTCCCCACCGTGCTTTTTGTTTTTTCCACATCCAGATAAGGATTCTCAAAGAGCCCGGCACAAAAGATATTCTTAAGCAACCTGACAGCTGACTGTTCCATGCGGGTACGCATCTCTTCCTCCCCGATTTCTGCCACACCCATATTATATGCTTCGATAACCGGACCTGCATCATTGTTTCCGCCAAACTGGTCCACACCCGCCATTATGATTTTATAATGTCTTTCTGCTTCAGTCATTTCTTCCGCGCCCCATGGTGTTGTACCAAAGCCATCGATTGCAGTTTCGTCTCTTGTCACACCCCAGTCAGTACACACCACACCATCATAATTATATGTTCCGCGCAGAAGATCTTTGATCATATACTTGCTGTACGAATTGCCGACATTTTCATTATATAGCTCATCCTGGTTATAGGAAATGGTATAATAAGGCATTACAGCAGAAGCCATATTTGTTGAGCCTTCAAGATCAAATGCACCATCAACAAAAGGAGTCAGTTGATCATCCATATTGTCTCCCGGATATACGGCATACTTGCCAAATGCGTAGTGAGCATCACGGCCTCCTTCGCCCGAGCCGCCTCCCGGCCAGTGTTTTACCATCGCATTTACGCTGTTATAGCCCCAGCCTCCTGCAATTTCGGCATCTCCTTCTGAAGTCTGAAAACCATCAGTGTAGGCACGCGCCATATCTGCTGCGAGCGCAGGATCTTCACCGAAGGTGCCGCTTACACGACCCCACCGGGGGTCTGTCGCAAGATCGACCTGTGGTGAAAGAGCTGTGGATATACCCAGGGCACGGTATTCAATTGATGCTATTACTCCGAAGTTTTTCACGACTGCCGGATCAAAAGTAGCAGCCATACCCAGCGATCCGGGCCACATTGAGATGTCTCCGCCGGCACCGGCATTAAATTCAGCATTGACAGTTGTTCCATGACGTGGATCCGAGCTGTTGTTGGCGGGTATGCCAGATCCAATGCCTTCACACAGGGCCTGTGCATTGTTGTTCCAGGCTGCAGCTACTTCAGGGCTCTCGACAGAGGTGATCAGCACATGCCTCAGGTTGTCATTGGTCAGAAAGTCAATTTGCTGATCCGATAAATCCGATGGCAATGCACCACTCTCATTGTAAGGTTGTCCGTCGTAGGTGGCTGAGCCAAACCTTCCTCCACCTGACGGAATAGACTGGTGACCGCTGTATAGCATCAAACCGGCTATTTCCTCAATGGATAGTTTTGAGGCAAGGTCTGCAGCACGTTCATCAGGTGAAAGCCGCCAGTCTTCATAAACATCCAGTGTGCCGTTCTTATTAAGGTCCTTGAATGCATAACCTTTATCGGTAAGCAGACTCACTCCAGACGTGGTTGAATAACCCAGTGTCTGGCCATTTTTATTTGTTACGATCCTTATCATTTCCGTCCCGGTTTCATCCCATTTTTTTGCAGAACAGCCGGTAACGATCAGAAAAACTAATACAGAAATGATAATTACAGTTACGGAATTTTTGAAGGTTTTCATTTTGTTCATAGTAAAATTTAACCTGTTGTGCGGTTGGGATGCTAATATATTCATTTAGTGACTCTTAGATCTTCCTTGCCCTGCCTGTACAGCAATATTACGCTTTTTATTTATTGTGACAAAATCTTTTATTTTTTCGAGACATAAACCCCCTTTCATTTTCCCCCAAGGGGGAAATGTATGAACTCCTTCCCCCCTGGGGGAAGGTTGGGAAGGGGGTAATTGTTAAAAAACAAGAAACTAAATCAAACTTTAAAATTATTGCCATTATTGTGAAGAAGTACTAAGTTCTTATTTTTATAATTGTTAACCGCACAACGCGTTAAAATTTAGTCACAATATTAAAATAAATTTTACGGATCTTAAAAATAGTGTCTGCGAAATCAAATGAATAAGTATTTTTTCAACATGCATGAATCCGAAAGTCTCTTTTAATTGCCGTTGGCTTTCCGCCAGAGGGCGGACAAGCAGCTAACGGCAAGGAGTTATAATGTGATTATGGGCTTTTGGTGGTTAATATAATCTGGCCAACTATGGTCAAGGCCACTGGTTTTTCCAACAAAGGAACATAACAGAAAAAAGTTATTACTCAATATGGTTTTGAGTACATACCCTGCACTACCTACTCATTAAGACTTACAAACACTTATAAATCAGAAATATCAATGGATAGAAAACCATTGTCTAAAGAATAATCTAAAGAAGATGCGCATCCAAGTTTTGACATTGTTAATATTAGGATATAGGGTGTTTTTTTAACTTCGTTACAAAAACGAATTAAATAATAAGAGTAAGCTTTATAATTATAACAACTTTGTATTTTATAAATGACGGTCAATTTGAAAGATAGAAATAATTTAACAGAAGGTCCAATTTTAAAATCCTTAATAACATTATCTATCCCAATCATTTTTGCAAACATCCTGCAAACTGCTTATCAGTTGACGGATACTTTTTGGGTTGGTCGTCTTGGAACGGCTGCTGTTGCTGCTGTTTCAATCAGTTTCCCGATAATCTTTCTGATTATCTCTTTGGGTGGCGGATTAGCTATAGCAGGTACTATTCTTGTTGCTCAATACAAAGGGAGGGAAGATAAAAAGGCAGTTGATCATATAACCTCTCAGACATTATTAATGGTTCTTTTAGTTTCAATTATTCTCGCTACGACCGGTTATATTTTATCTCCCATTTTTGTAAGTTTAATGGGTGCTGAACCGAACATTTATTCAAGTACAGTTTCATATATGAAAATTTCTTTTATAGGCATGATTTTTATGTTTACTTATATGGTTTTTCAATCATTAATGAGAGGTGTTGGTGACGTAAAGACTCCTGTGTATATTGTCCTTGGGACTGTATTATTGAATTTAATTTTAGACCCATTGTTTATTTTTGGTTATGGTTTTATTCCTGCTTTTGGTGTTGCAGGAGCCGCAGTAGCTACAATTGGGACACAAGGATTGGCAGCAATAATTGGTATAATCATACTAATAAAAGGAAAATATCAGATACAATTACACTTAAATGATCTTAAACCAGATGTGCTTTTAATAAAAAAGATGTTAAATCTGGGATTTCCAGCTTCTATTGAACAATCGGCAAGAGCATTAGGGATGACTATCATGACTTTTTTAGTTGCAACATTTGGTACACTTACTCTTGCAGCTTATGGTATTGGAAGCAGAATCTTAAGCTTTATTATAATTCCTACGATGGGTTTATCTATGGCAACATCAACACTCGTGGGACAAAATATTGGTGCAGGGAAAATAAGTAGAGCAGAAAGAATAGCAAAACATAGTTCATTGGCAGGTTTTATACTTTTAACAATCGTGGGAATAATCATATTTATATTTGCAAAGCAAATTTCTGCGATTTTTATTCCAGGAGAAACAGAAACAATTCAATCGAGCGCTTTATTTATTAAAATAATGGCTTTAACATTTGGGTTTATAGGAATTCAAATGTCTTTAAACGGACTTTTCAGAGGATCAGGGAATACTATGATTTCGATGATTTTATCTATAGTCTCATTATGGATTTTACGATTTCCATTAGCTTATATCTTATCAAAACATACTGCTCTCGCGGAAATTGGTTTGTGGATAGCCTTTCCTGCAGCTAATGTCATTGCTGCTATTATAACAATAATTTGGTTTAGCAAAGGTACATGGAAACAAAAACAGATAACTGAGGAAATTAAATTGACAAAAGAAGTAACCAAAGAGACAATCATAGAAGAAGGTATAAACAATTAACATACATAGCTTGGCAACAGGCACTTAACTCCGATTAGGGATGGTCAATTTATTCCGGCTAAAGAGGGCACTGGCTTTTCCAGTATAGTCCATTACTACCACAACCTTAAATCGCAGACCCCTGTAGATCAATGATTTACAGGAGTCTTTTTATTTCCTGTTGACGGAATTGTGATGGATTTTGTAACATGCACGTTATCAGGAAACTGCTTGCAATATATTATTTGCCAAAAAATTCTCTCTGCAAAACAGGACCGGTAATTTTACTACTAGGACCATCGCCTCGAGAAACACAAACGGCGACTTTATTTTCAAGTGCATCGAAGATTTCGGCTACATCTTTATGGGTGAAGCCTGGACAAAGAAGTACCGAATCGATTTTTTCTTTTTCATACAGATCTTTACAAACTTTAATCGCTTCGTTCTGTGTTTTTACAACATAAGTATAAAGTTTGTATTTACCTGTTTCTATCAGATTATGATGTTTTTCAGGATCTGCATCAGGTGCATGTGCAATAAATACTGCTTTAAAAGCCATTGTTACCTCCTTTTTATTTAATACTTTGGTTTATAATTACGGAATTTGTGAAGGATTTTATATAAGAGACAAACAAGTTAAATTATTTCAATTAAAAATATCTTTTTTAATAATGTTGTTTATTACTTTTTGTGCTTCAGATTTGTTACTACAAGAGTCATAGTGCAAAAGCCGGACGTATTGAACACATTTGGCCGGTCAGATTATTAATAGCATAAATAACTAAAAAACAAGAACATAACTCTGGTTACAGATGGTCAATTTATTCCGGCTAAAGGTGGTCAAGGCCACTGGCTTTTCCAATAGATAACATTTTTTAAAATGGACATATTTTACTATCATGTTCAGAAATATTAAAATATTGTACATCTCCTATTGTTTTTAGTGAAAATATGACATAAATTTGCGATATGTCCAAAATGAAGCAAATATTGAACAACTATGATTAAGCCAAAATACGACAGGAATATTCCTTTCAACGATCTTCCTTTGCTTCCACCTCAAGTTGAAATTGATAATGATTCTGATATTCTGAAAAAACTGGTTTCCGCGTCAAGGGCCCTTGCATCAGTGAATATGAATGTTATGAGACTTCCTAATCCATACATGCTGATTAATACAATTGCTCTGCAGGAAGCTAAAACTTCTTCAGAAATCGAAAATATTTTCACAACGGAAGATGAACTTTATAAGGCTGTTTCCGATAGCATTAATGAAGAGAAGGCAAATTCGGCAGCAAAAGAGGTGATAAGATACAGAGAAGCTCTTTGGACCGGGTTTCATGCTATGAAAGAAAAAAACCCCCTGGATCTCCAGCTAATCTTATCAACCTTTCGTCAAATTAAGAATACTACATCAGGGATACGACCTCCACAGGCAAATGTTTTTATAAAAAGAGGACTAAGCGAATTACGACCTGGCGAGGTAGTATATACTCCACCCAGAGATCAGGATACAGTGGAAAAATTAATGGATAATCTTATAAATTATCTTAATGACAATGATAAATACCCTACTGATCCATTAATTAAAATGAGTATTGCACATTATCAGTTTGAGGCAATTCACCCGTTTCAGGATGGCAACGGAAGAACAGGCAGAATTCTTAATCTTATCTATCTTGTCTGCAGCGGATTACTAAATCAACCAATTCTCTATCTATCTAAGTATATTATTGTTAATAAATCAGACTATTATTTTAATCTTGGAGATGTAACACAGTTGGGTTCATGGAAAAAATGGATTTTGTTTATGCTTGATGCAGTTGAAAATACATCTGTTTTGACAAACAATCTTATTAACGATATCCTTGAACAGATGGAATCAACTCTGAATTATGGCAAATCAAAAATCAGATGGTACACAAAGGAAGTGAACGAAGCTATTTTTAACCAGCCATACATAAAACCTAAGATTATTGGAAAAGTCCTAAACAAATCATCCAGGACGACTCATACAAAATTGATGGAAGAACTTGTTACGGCAAAAATATTGACTCCCAAAAAAGATGGTGCTGAAGTTTACTACCTGAATGATGACCTGATAAGAATCCTTGGAGGATAATTAGAATTATACTGTAATCCACTTACATTGCAAAAGCCGGGCGTCTTGACCACATTGGGCTGGTTAGATTACAATTAACATACATAACTAAACAACAGGCACTTAACTCCGGCTTTTGGTGGTCAATATAATCCGGTCAACTATAGTCAAGGCCACTGGCTTTTCCAATGTATGCTAATTATATCATTTACCTGAATATTGTCGCTGCAATCGATTTAGTCTGTTGACACTATATATTTATCCAGATCACGGTGAATACTTGCCAATAATCAAGCTTTACATATCATAACCATTCGTAGGAATTATTAACTTGTTGTAGAGGGATTCATCCTTTAGAAAAATTATTTTGCCTGAAAATCAAATTTGTGTGTAGTTTGTATGGAAATTAAAATTAACGTGAGTTAGACATAATAAAATTCAATAAATCATTGGTTATTAACAAAATAATGATATAATGGTTATAACCAAGTATACATTTAAGAAAAACACAATCTAACTATTTTGAGATGAAAAAATTATACGAGAAAACATGGTTGGCAATTTTCCTTGTACTTATCATATACTTGCTTTGTGTATTACTTTCCAATGCTACTATTGATGTACTAAAAATTCATTCTTCTTTAATGGAAATTATAATTCTTCTTTTGTGTCTTATTCTAATGGTAGGACTATTTAAATATGTCCTGAAGGTTCCCAATGGAAAGATACCGTTGCTGGATTTTCTAAGATCTATCCGTTTAACTCAGGCAAATAATTGGAAAGAGGTCGTCGTTTATGCATTTGGATTTACAATTATCTTCTCATTTTTCCAGATATCAGGTTCATTAATTTTTCATTTTTTATTTCATGAACAATATTTTTTAATCCTTAATAACCAAACCCTTTTAAGTCCTGATACAATTTTTGTGTCGTTTTTTGAAGAAATTGTCTGGAGAGGAATTGTTCTTTCAATATTGCTCAAGAAATATTCAGAGAACAAGGCAATTGCAATTTCTGCACTTCTTTTTGGATCTTTTCACTTATTGAATATCCTGAATCCAATACATAGTGTAATTTGGACTATTTCTCAATCAGTTTGGGCAATAGGTTTTGGATATTTGTATGGCATTCTTGTTGTCCGCACAAATAGTCTTATCCCTTCGCTAGTGATACACTATCTAGTAAATGCATTTGCCGGTGTCTGGTCTTCTGGATTAGATAAAATAGATGCTGCATCGGTAATCTATGGGATTTCCTTTTTTGGATGGGTACCTGTTATAGTGTGCCTTTTAATTTTGGATTATAAGTATAGCGTAAAAATAAATGGCCCTACAGACTTAAATCTCAGGCCACTGTAGATCAATGATTTGCATTGATCTTTAAGATTCCCAATAAGCAAGGCAGCTATGAACAAAATTTATAACACTAAAGAATAAACATCATGAAAACATTTATAACAATTTTTATATTAATATGCATTCAATTAAAACTATCGGGACAAATCCCGTCAGAAAAAATAATAATCGGAGAAAAAATTACAATCGCGTCTAAAATCCTGAACGAGGACCGGCAGATTCTTATTCATTTACCACGTGATTATGAATATTCAGATAAAAAATTTCCTGCCCTCTATGTTTTGGATGGAGAGTTCTTTTTTTATCAAGCAACTGGAGCAGTTCAATTTCTGTCAGAATGTAGCTATATTTATAATAACCCCATTCCGGAAATGATTATTGTGGCAATAATAAATGTTGACAGAAATAGAGATTATACTCCTACTTATGCACCAAATCAGCTTGGGAGTCTTTATTATCCAACCAGTGGAAAAGCAGACAGATTTCTTGAATTTATTGAAAAGGAATTAATCCCTGAGATTGATATAAGATACAGGACACAACCATTCAGAACACTTGCAGGGTGGTCTTTCGGTGGATTATTTACTGTACATACCTTTGCTCACAAACCTGAACTCTTTTCGGCTTATTTAGCTATCAGCCCAAGTTTATGGTGGGATGAGGATTTATATGTTTCAAAATACGATTCCATTTTTGCCTATTTTAAATACACACCTAAAAAATTAACAATTACGTGTGGAACATTGGAAGGGGGGAGTATAGACAGGGGTGTACGTAAAGGGTTTGTTCCATTGATAAAAAAGAAACTTTCAAACGAGTATCAATTTAATCTTATTGAAATACCGGATGAAGATCATTCTTTCGTTCCCTATAAAGCTTTTTATGAAGGACTTGCTTCTATATTTTCTGATTATCGGATGCCTTTTGAGAGGATAAATTAAGGCTATAATTCTGTCGAAGAATATTTTAAAAAACTTTCAAAAAAATATGGATATGAAATAAAAATATCCGAATGGGCATATATGAATTTAATAAATGACCTGAATGGAAAGGGCAAACACAAAGAGGCCATGGAAATTGCATATCAATATCAAGTCAACTATCCTCAATCTGCATGGGCCATATTATATATTGGAAGTACATTTGAATATATGGGTAACTATGAAAAAGCAAAAGAAAACTATAAACAATCTATTAAAATTGAAAAATCAAAACCTGTACCTGATTCGGAAAGGATTATATCATTCACAATTAGGTTAAACTTGTTAAATGAGAAACTTAAAGATAATGAATGAGAATGCCCTGCTTATAACAAAGCTTAGCAGTAATAAAGCTTACAGTGGGAAATCAAGAGGTATGCCCCGCATAAACTTTTGTGCAGGCGGATAAGGAAGAAGCCTGCAATCCCTTACTACTGCCACACCAGACCGATATGAAAAGAAGATTGCTTATGAGCTTGATATGAGAGGAGTA
>Ga0307443_1001012_pt1 | contig 17282 bp, 20 predicted proteins | sample SalMarSW160220MG_FD_202148 | JGI IMG/M metagenome (GOLD analysis project Ga0307443, IMG submission 202148) | Salt marsh sediment microbial communities from the Plum Island Ecosystem LTER, Massachusetts, United States - SW1601-220 | ecosystem: Environmental > Aquatic > Marine > Intertidal zone >... | reverse complement strand
TATAACCATCTCGGTTACATCATCTTTGCCCCGGCCCACTGTACTGAATATTCTCAAGAGATATCCGGCTACGGAGTTAAGGTCATTGTTTTTCAATCTGCCGCGGGCCCTCGCCGCAATTGTCAGGCCGTATTCGCGGCTCATGTCTTCTATGAGCTTTATACCGTCGTCGCCGAACTTGCGGTAGAGAAAATCGTAATTGTTCTTTAACCTGGCGTACAGGCCGCTGACCGCGCTACGGTATAATTGCTCCAGGGTTCGTTCGTCTTTATCCGGCATATCCCTGCGTTTCATTCTGCTATTCCAGGTACTTCCGGTAAGCCTTTTTCCACGGCTCTCGCTGTATCGCCAGGCAGTCCCTGATGGCAGCCTTGAGGGTATTTGCCGCCAGGAGGGCGCAGTGTTCACTTTCTTCCGGAAGCCCTCCGAGGGAGCTTAAAATATCCTGCTGGCTTATTCGCATGGCTTCGATGACGCCTTTCTCTTTGGCCATTTCGGTCATCATGCTGCCGGAGGCGATACTGGTGCCGCAGCCATCGGTTACAAAATAGATTTCGTTAATCTTGTTGTTATTGACCTTCAGGCGGACCTCCATGGTATCACCGCATGGACCGGTGATTCTGGCAAAACCGTCGCAATCATCAATAATACCGAGATTTCTCGGCTTCGTGGCATGGTCTATGACGGTCTCGGAATATATCTTCCGGGCGTCTGCCATCACCAGCGCTATCAGTTCATCCTGTTCCGAAGACATGCTTCGTCCTCGCGTTATTATTTATCGGTTTTTTCCAGCTGCCTTAAAGTATCACTTAACTTGTGCATGATTTCACCGTCGTATCGCTCAATCTCGCCCTCGTCGCAGAGCCTGGCCAGTTCCGGGTCTATCGGCAGCTGACCCAGCAGGGGGGCCTGTGTCGCGGCGGCCATTTCCTCCGCCCGGCTTTTGCCGAATATCTCAATCTTCTTATCTATTTCCGGCACGTACAGGTAGCTCATATTTTCCACCACGCCAAGGACGCGTTTCTCCATCTTCTGCGCCATTTTTACCGCCTTTTTGACTATCATCTCGACCAGGTTCTGGGGGGTAAAAACGACGATTACTCCGGAAATCGGGAAGGTCTGCATCAGCGTAAGCGGCGCGTCCGCCGTGCCCGGCGGCAGGTCGACAATCAGGTAGTCGAGCTTGCCCCATAATACGTCCTCGCCGAACTGCCTGATGGTATTGCCGATCAGAGGGCCTCGCCAGATAACCGCTTCGTCCTCGCTGGGAAGGAGCAGGTTGATTGACATAATCGATATGCCGGATTTGGTTGATACCGGCAGCAGGCCGCTTTCGTTGCCGCTCGGCGGCACCTTGATGCCGAACATCTTGGGTATGCTGGGTCCGGTAATATCGGCGTCCATAATGCCCACGTCGTAGCCCTTCCGCTTCAATACGATGGCTACCAGGCCGGATACCAGCGACTTTCCCACCCCGCCTTTACCGCTCATCACGGCAATCATCTGGTCTATCTCGTTCAGGTCCTTCGCCTTGATGTCGATGTATTCCACCGTTACCTCACCAGCATCTGGCAGCTTCTTCACGGCTTCGACGGCCTTGTTTTTTACCCAGTCCTGCGCGCCCGGTATCAGCCCGGTGGATGCCAGGGTGATATTCACCTTGCCATCTGAAATATTAATATCGCGCACCATGTTCAGTCCGACTACGCTACGCTTTGCTGCCGGGACCAGCACACCTTCCAGACTCTGTTCTATCTGCTCTTTGCTTATCATATGTTATATTTTCTCCATCCTTCCTGTTCAGGCAAACTGCCTTTCTATTTGATGCTTCAGGTGGGACTGCTCGGGGCACAGGAGCCGCCGCCCCCGGTAGTGGAAAAAGTAGAGAGTACCCGCCGGGGATTTTCTGCACCGCACCTCGGACATTTTATCTCGCTATCGCTGGCGGTTATACCCCGCAGGAGTTCGAACTTATCGCCGCAGTTTCGGCATTCGTATTCGTAAATGGGCATGGTATCTCCTTTTATCCCTTGAGCTTACGGTCAATATGCTCCCATAACGATTTTATCTCACTGGCAACCTTATTGTCAGTATATTCTACTACAGATATTCCTTTTACCATTGCCTCGGTAACGGCATTATCGAACGGTATCATTGCTGCCACCTCGACCCCCTTTTCGCGACAGTAGTCTTGAATGGCCCTGGTATTTTCATCGTTAATATCACATTTATTAATGCATACCACGGCGGGCACGCCGAAGTGCTGGCATACGCCGAGCACCCTATCCATGTCATGCATGCCCGATAATGTCGGCTCGGTGACGATGAGGGCCAGGCTGACCCCGGATAAAGACGAGATGACCGGGCAGCCGATACCGGGCGGGCCGTCACTTATAATATACTCAAGTTTATTTTTCTCGGCAAGTTCTTTAGCCTGCCGCCTTACCAGCGCCACCAGCTTGCCGGAGTTTTCCTGCGCTATGCCAAGTCGGGCGTGGACCAGGGGCCCGTATTTACTATCGGAAATAAACCACTCCCCCGCTTTGCATTCGTTCATGGTAATGGCTTCTACAGGGCAGATATGCGAACAAAAACCGCAGCCTTCGCAGGAAACGGGGTCGACCCTGTAATTAGTTATGGCGTCGAACCTGCATTCGTCCTGGCACAGTCCGCACTCGGTACATTTATCCTCGTCGATAACCGCAACCTGACCGCTAAGAAACTCGTTTTTCTCCCTGACCGATGGGTTCAGCAGAAGGTGAAGGTCGGCGGCGTCAACGTCGCAGTCCGCCATTATCTTGTTTTGCGCCACGGCGGCGAATGAGCCCACGATACTGGTCTTGCCGGTGCCACCCTTGCCGCTAAGGATTAACAGTTCTTTCATTTACACCCTCATTAATCTTGTCGAAAAGCTCGATAAAGCCGTTCTTATAATGCGGCATGCCTTCGACCAGCGGAATCCCCCGCGAATATAAACCGGCGATACCTGTATCCAGGGGAATGGTCATCAGTATCGGTATATTCTCCTTGCGGCAGTATTCCTCCGTCTTGCCGTCGCCGACGCCGACGCGATTCAGTACGACGCCGAAGGGCATATTGAGCTGCCTCACCGTTTCCACCGCCAGCACCAGGTCGTTAAGACCGAATGGAGTCGGTTCGGTTACCAGCAGGCAGAAATCGCTTTCTTTTATCGCTTCCACCACCGGGCAGGATGTCCCCGGCGAAGCGTCTATAATCACTACCTTTTCATTATCGGCCAGCTCTTTGACCTTCCTGATTACGGGCGGCGCCATGGCCGCTCCGATTGACAGCTTGCCGTGGCTGAAACTAATATTACCGGCGTATCCCGTTTCTATCACTCCAATATCGTGGGGCACTTCGGATATGGCCTTTTCCGGACACAGGTAGCTGCAGGCGCCGCAGCCGTGGCAGAGTTCCGGGAATGTCAGCACATACTCCTTAACCACGGCGATGGCGTTGTAGGCGCAGACTTCGGCGCACTTACCGCAGTAGGTGCACTTTTCCTCGTCTACACCTGGCACGGGAACGCCGACCGCTTCGCTATGCGTAATATCCGGTTTTAAAAAAATATGGCCGTTGGGTTCTTCCACGTCGCAATCGAGATATTGCACGTTGTACTTATCTTTGATAGCAAGCGCCAGGCTGGTGGCCACCAGCGTTTTACCGGTACCGCCTTTACCGCTGGCAACGGATATTATCATTATATAAGTTTAACCTCTTACCATCTTTGCTCCGCATTTTGGGCAGTTCTGGTTATAGCAGGGGCTGCCTACTTTGTGGGTTGAGCGCGCTCCGCAACTGGGGCAAACACATTCTCCGCTGGGGCCGGCGCCGGGTCTATTGCCTCCCATCCTGCCGCCCCTGCCCGCGCCTCCTCCTCCTCCCGCCGGTGGGCCGGTTCCGTCTCCTCTGGGCATTTTTCTCCTCCTTTGATATATTATATGATTGCTGTTATTTCTTTCCAAGCTCTTCGATGCGATGCTGGATTTCCTCAAGTTGCTTCGCCAGAGCCTGCGACTGTAGTTTAAGCTCTTCTATTTCCTGCTCCGGATTGGATGGTTGCGGCTCCTGGGAAGGCAGGGGCATTATACCGCCTCCCATTCCCATACCTCTGCCGCCGCCCATTCCACCTCCCATACCCATACCTCTGCCGCCGCCCATACCGCCACCCATGCCTCTTCCCATGCCGCGTCCCATTCCTCTACCGCCGCCCATGCCCATACCCGTTCCGCCGCCTGCCTGTGCTCCCATGCCGTAATGGTCCGGGACGTTGGACTGTTGGGTAGCCGAGTAAGTGCCCAGCTTGTATTCCGCGATGGCGTCCTTAACTTTTCCTGAAACGCCGGTTATGACTTTGATACCGGCTGAAGCGAGTACCCCGTAAGCGTTAGGGCCGCAGTTGCCGGTAAGAACGGCCTCTACTCCTTTATCCGCAACCATCTGCGCCGCCGAGATACCGGCGCCGCCGGCTGCCGATGCGCTGGTATTATCGATTGCCTCGAATTCGTCAGTATCCACATCGGCGATGATAAAGCACTGGCATCGTCCGAATCTGGGGTCTATTTCAGCGTCAAGATTCAGGCCGCTGGCTGATATAGCGATTTTCATGAAACCTCCTTATTCCTTCCCCACCGAGAGTTTCTCTATCTCGGTCTCAAGTTCTTTCAGTTCGTCCCTCAACGCCTCGGCCTGACCCTTTAAGAACCCCAGTTCCTGCTCACGGGTCGCCCTCGGAGTGTACGGCTGAAAACCATACGTACCGTAGCGTGGAAAAGCGTAATTTAACCTTCTGGGAAAGGCATACTGTCGCGGGATGCCTCCACGGGGATTGCAGAACCCCCTGCCTCCTCCCGTCATCGGTCCCATCCCGTTAGGGCCGGTACCATCAAATCCTGGCATTGCACACCTCCTTATTTATGCGCGCGGTTGACTATTTATTTGTCTTCTTCCAGATCATGCATCCTGGACTCTATTTCCTCCAGTTGACTCTTGATAGCTTCAGCCTCGTCTTTCAGGTAGTTCAGTTCCTGTTCCCTTGTCACCGGGGGAGCGTAGGGCGGATATGCGCCTGCAGCCTGCATACCCTGGTAGAAAGGGGGATTGTAAGACAATGGTGCCGGTACGCCGGCGCCGCCGGTGAAGTAACCGCATCGCGGTAAGCCGCCTCTGCCCCTGCCGACATAAGGCCAGGGCGGGGAGCTCCCACGAAAACCGAAACCCATGCCGCCGCCGGAGCCGCGGCCGTAGCCGCCTCCTCTTCCGAATCCATAAGCCATTATATTCACCTCCTTGGAATAATATTAGTCTCCTATGCTTACCAGCTTCTTCTTTCCCTCAACCGTCTGCCGCCTCCAGAGCCGGGTTTCCATGGCCAAAGCGTCACGATGTTGGCCGTGTTGCAGGTAGGGCACAGCTCCGGGGGTTGTTTTACCATCTCCTCGAAAGGCACCTCCCACTCGTGGCCGTTTCCACATCGAAAGCTGCGCTTGGTCAATTCGTAGTTGCCGCCCTCGATTCTTATCGCTTTTCCATTGAGGAGGGCATCGGCTGTTTTTTGCCTCGCGGAGAGCAGTATTCTGGCGAATGTCGAACGCGAAATATTCATCTTCTGCGCGCACTCTTCCTGCTCAAGTCCTTCCAGGTCTTTAAGACGAATAGCCTCGACTTCTTCGATAGAAATTCTAATTTCCTGCAATTGAGCCAGCGGCACTCCGGCAGGTTTAAAAAAATTAATTGTGGGTAAATAATCTACCCTTCTCAAAAGCGGCTGTCTGCTCAATTATTTATCCCCCCGCGTTAATATTATGAGCTAATGTTCACAGGAAAATGTATATTACCTGTATATAATGAGCATATGTCCACTATCATCTTACTACCTTTTTATCAATATGTCAAGGATTTATGCATAAACAGGAGAAATATTTCTGATGATTGTGCGTTGTTAGAGATATTGCAGGAAGCTCACTGTACATGCGCCTGCTTACAGTTTATCCTGAATGGGCTGTAGAAAGATATGAATGGCGACCCCGGGGGGATTTGAACCCCCGATCTCCACCGTGACAGGGTGGCATGTTAGACCGCTACACTACGGGGCCTTATAAGAAAGTCTAGCAAAGGTATTATGTTGTGTCAAGGTATATGCCAATAAAAGTGATGCCGCAGCTAACATAACCTTGTTGTCTCGCATTCTGGATTATGGTATAATAGCTTAAAATTCGCTTAGGAAAACGTAAAGTGGTAAGAAAAAAACAAGAAGTAAAAGTAGAAAGCACCAGGTTGCAGGACTACGAAATGGTTTTTATCGTCAGCCCTGAAATAGCCGATGAAGAATTGGAAGGTAAAGTAAACAACGTAAGTGAGTTCATCACCGGCAGGGAAGGCGTTATGTCCGAAGTAGAAGTTTGGGGAAAGAGAAAACTGGCGTACCCGTTGAAGCATTTTCTGGAGGGCAATTACGTTCTGGCCAGGTTCAAGTTAAGCCCGGTACGATGCCGGGAATTAGAAGCGAACATCGAAATATCTGAAGACATTTTGAGACATCTATTAATTAAAGTGGGTGATTAAGCAAAAGGATTATCGAGTTCATGAGTTGTATCGGGGAGGTGAAGAGGTAATGCCGAGTTTGAACAAAGTGACCATTATTGGGAATGTTGGGAACGAACCCGAGATGCGTTTCACCCCGAATGGCAAGCCCGTGACTTCTTTTTCCGTAGCCACTAACTGGGTCTATACGTCTCCGGAGGGAGAACGCCGGCAGGAAACGGAATGGTTTAGCGTGGTGGCCTGGAACCGTCTGGCCGAACAATGCAACCAGTTTCTCGCCAAAGGCAGGCTTGTCTACGCCGAGGGAAGAATACATACGCGGAACTGGGAAGGCCAGGACGGTCAGCCCCATTCTAAAATTGAAGTAATCGCCAACCGGGTTATCTTCCTGGACAGGCGCGGGCCGGCCGCACTTCCGGATGAAAGGTCCGACGATGCAGGAGTTATACCGGATGAGAAACCGGATGAGTCGCCCGTGGCCGAGATGGAACCTGAAGACCTTCCGTTTTAATTATTAACGAGAATACTTTAAATAATATATTGAGGGCAGGATGGCACAAACTAGAGATAACAGAACCAGGAGACCGGGTAGGTCGAAGTATATACCCAAGCGGAAGGTTTGTTTCTTCTGCCGGGATAAAGTACGGTATATAGACTATAAAAACCCGGCATTATTGAGGCCTTATATATCCGATAGGGGAAAGATAGCGCCACGTCGGAAAAGCGGCGCCTGCGCCAGGCACCAGCGCGCGCTGGCCGTAGCCATAAAAAGGGCGCGGCACCTGGCTTTGCTGCCCTACGTATCGGCGCATATCAGCAAGACCGGTGGCGTAGGATTAAAGAGCTGATATCTCTGGATTCACTCGTTTCTGGATTTTCCATTTCTTTAATAATTGTTCCTTTGCTAGCAGGGAGATAAAGTGGGGAAAAGTACATATAAACCAAAACGTATTCCGAGGAAGCGCGAGCACGGTTTCTTGAAAAGAATGAGCACACGTGGCGGTCGCGCTGTTTTAAAATCGAGGCGATTGAAGGGTCGGAAGAAATTAACTGTTATCTAACGGATGAAATTAACGACCCGGGCGGGGTAGCCGTGAGGGGCGAACATAATTTAACCAGAAAGACACAGTTTACGCTGGTGTACAGTGAAGGCAAAACGTGGGCAGGCAGGGAAATAGTAGTCAAAGCCCTACCCAACGGCCTTAATTCGTCCAGACACGGCTTTACAGTCAGCAAACGCGTGGGCAATGCGGTGGTTCGTAACCGGGTAAAACGTTTGCTGCGGGAAATAGTAAGACAGACTCCCCTGCAGCCGGGGTGGGATATCATCTTTATTGCCCGTACTGCGGCGGCGGGGACTGATTATGAGAATCTGGGGAAAACGGTCAGGAAATTATTATTCCGGGCCGGATTGTTTTTGGGGGAATATGAAGGCGTTAGCCCTGGAGCTAATTAAGTTCTATCAGCTCACCTGGTCGCGTGTCATGCCGCCGTCCTGCCGTTTCAGGCCGACATGCTCGCAATACACCTACGAAGCTATAGTAAAGTTCGGGATATTTAAAGGAATCGGCCTGGGAATCAGGCGTATCGTCCGGTGTCATCCCTTCAATCCCGGCGGTTATGACCCGGTACCGTAACTATGGTTAGTCTTCCCTTAAAAGGAGAATATATTGAATCTAAAAGGTAAATGGCGAGTCGGCCGGATAGTATTACTGCTGGTTTTAATGCTCGCCGTATGCCTGGCTGGTTTCGGATGCGTCAAAGGCCTGGCGCCGATTGGATGGTCGGGGGGCAGCATCTCCGATAATACCCTGTTTGTTGGTACCAGGGAGGGCCGGCTGGTAGCGATTAATCTCGCCGATGAAAGCCGTCTCTGGACCGAACCGCTCAAGAAGGTCGGCCAAACCGGCCTCTTCGGCTGTTCACCCATTATGGGCGGCGGTTGCGGAAGCGGCTCTGCCGGGGTGGCTATCTACGGCACGCCGGTGGTATATGGGGAACTGGTTTATATTGCCGGATATAACGGCAAGATTTATGCTTATAACACTACGTCGCTAGCCTTGAGGTGGGTATACCCGCGGGAAAGCAATCTCAATCCGTTCGTCGGGGGAATCGTTATCTCCGGGGACAGGTTGTACATCGGCGGTGAAGACGGCAAAGTATACGCCCTTGACGCCGCCACCGGCGACCCCGTCTGGGAGTTTCAGACCGATGACAAAATCTGGGGAACGCCGACTTTATACGATGGCAAGCTGTTTATCGGCTCTTTCGATAAGAAACTCTACGCCCTCGATGCCGCCGACGGCAGCAAAGAATGGGAGTTTCTCACCGAAGGCTCCATTATAGCCACGCCCCTGGTTTATAACGACGTGGTGTATATAGGGTCTTTCGACCGGAACCTGTATGCCGTGAACGTTTCCAACGGCTCGCTAAAGTGGCAGTTCATGGCTAATAACTGGTTCTGGGCCGAGCCGGTGGTCGTTAACGATGTAATATACGCGCCCTGTCTCGATAATTATGTATATACCATTAAAGAAGAAAACGGAGCGAAAATAGACGAGTATGAACTGGGAGGTCCCGTATCATCCAGGCCGGTTGTCGTCAACGATTCCGTTATCGTCGCCACGACAAAAGGCGTTGTCTATTCGATTTCCATGACAACGAAGGAAGTTTCTCATCTGGCGGATTTTGAACAGGATGTAGACGGTCCCCTTACGGAGTATGAAGGCATCGTCTATATCCATACGCCGGATGGTTCTCTGCGGCGCATTAACGCTGCCACCGGCGCGATATTACGCCCCATCTCTCTAGAGAGTCAGAATTGAGGTAGCATAGATTGAATCCCTGGGAACTCATAATCCAGCAGCCGGTAACCAACGTCCTCATCGTAATGTCGCATTACCTGGGCGATAGCTTCGGTCTGGCTATTATTGCCCTGACCGTAATCGTCAATATCTGCATGTTTCCGCTGACGCTTAGCCAGATAAGGTCGTCCAAGGCGATGCAGGACCTGCAACCTAAAATAGCCGAGCTCCAGAAGAAGTTCGGCAAAGACAAGCAAAAGCTGACCCAGGAACAGATGAAACTTTACAAAGAATCGGGCGTCAAGCCGGCCGGTTGTTTTATCACCATGGTCATCCAGATGCCGGTATGGATTGCCCTCTACCAGTCCATCATGCTGGCCCTGGCGGTAGCCCCGGAAGGCCTGCTTAACCTGTCCAAGTACCTTTACCCCTGGCCGATAGTGTTTTCCGTCCTGCCGCTGGATAGAAGCTTCCTGATGTTGGACCTGGCCCAGCCGAATTTCATCCTGGCTATCCTGGTCGGGGCTTCGATGTGGTTGCAGCAGAAGATGTCTACCACCATACCTTCCGACCCCCGGCAGGCGCAGCAAAGCCAGATGATGCTCTGGATGATGCCGATGATGTTCGCTCTGCTGGCATTGTCGTTCCCCAGCGGACTGTCGCTTTACTGGGTGGCCAACAGCGTCGTGAGGGTAGTGTTGCAGTACCGTGTGACCGGATGGGGCGGCCTGCGGCGTAAACCCGCGGAAACGACGGCTGACACCGATAAGAAATATGTGAAGTTCGATGAGTCCGGGGAAAAGAAGTCGGTCGATGATGTCGGTGCGGATATCGTTATTTCGGATACCGACCCTGACAGAAAAGATATCTACCAACCGTCTAAACCCAGTAAAGCTAGGTATCAACCGGGCAAGGACCGGGCACAGCGACGTCGTAAAAAGTAAGAGGTTAGGCAGAAATGGAAATACCGGAAGAACAGGCTGAAATTTATGAAACGGCGAAAAGCATACTGGAAAAGCTCCTGGAACTGATGGACCTGCCGGCGGCGGTAGCCCTCTCTGATGAATTTACGGTTATCGATGAAGACGGCCGCGCCTCTTCTATCGGACTCAATATCGAAGGCGAAGACCTGGGGATATTAATCGGGCGGCGGGGACAGACCATGGCGTCCCTGCAGCATATCGTCAGGCTGATAGTATCGCACCATACCGAGGAAAGGCTTCCCATCGTTCTCGATGTGGAAGGTTATAAGCAGCGTCGCTGTGAAGGACTGCGCGCCCTTGCCATGAGACTGGCCGACCAGGTATCAACGCGCAAAATGCCGTTTGCCATGGAGCCGATGACGCCTTTTGAGAGACGCGTTATCCACCTCGCCCTGGCCGACCATCCAGATGTTATGACGGAAAGCACCGGGGTAGGCGAATCTCGCAAGGTGGTTATTACGCCCAAAAGAATTCCCCACTATTGATTTATCCATAAAGTTGTGTTAACATAAAGCTGATAAAGGCTGTGACGGAGAAGATTAGGGGCGGAAAAGGGTATTAAGCGAGTCTGGTACGGTGTGAGCAGGCATATCCTCTCCCTGAAAATCCCTCCCGAGCTGCCAACCGAAAGGCAAACGGTATAATCCCGCCGAGTAGGCCTGGACGGACTCGTCAACCGTTATCCGTGACGAGGGCATGAATGGTGCCCTGTAGAGTGCCCCGATTTTATCAGGGAATTTGGGTGGTACCGCGGGAGCTTTTTAAAAGTCTCGTCCCTTTAAGACGAGGCTTTTTTATTATATAAATATGCTGTCGTGAGGAGCGTAGCGACGAAAATAATACAGTGGCCGGAAGGTTGCGGCACCGGGAGAATAAATATGTTTAATCCTGTTAACAGCCGGGTCAGTTTTCCTCAATTAGAGGAGAACATACTTACCTGGTGGAAAGAAAATAACGTCTTTCAACGCAGTGTCATAGCGCGTAAAGGAGGCCCTCGCTTTGTCCTGTACGACGGGCCGCCCACGCTGAACGGCCGCCCCGCGCTGCACCATGTCTTTATGTCCGTCTTTAAAGACGCCCTGCCGCGCTATAAGGCAATGAACGGCTTCTATGCCCCGCGTATCGGCGGCTGGGATACCCACGGCCTGCCGGTGGAACTGGAGATTGAGAAGCAGCTCGGCATCTCCTCCAAGACGCAGATAGAAGAGTACGGTGTCGACCGTTTCAACGAGCTTTGCCGTAAGAGCGTTTACGGCTATATGAAGGAATTTGAAGAAGTGCTGGAGCGCTGCGGCTACTGGGTCGACCTTGATAATCCTTATATCACCCTGAAAAACGAATATATAGAGACCTGCTGGTGGGCTATCAAGCAGATGTGGGACAAAGGGCTGGTCTATCAGGGCTACCGCGTTACCCCCCATTGCCCCCGCTGCGGCACGTCGTTAAGCTCCCACGAGATAGCCCAGGGCTACAAGGACACGGAAGACCCCTCTGTTTACATAAAGTTCAAGCTATCAGATAAAACTGCGGCAAATCTCCCCGCCGATAAGCCGTTATACTTCCTCGCCTGGACGACCACGCCATGGACTCTGCCGGGCAATACCGCCCTGGCGGTGTCTCCTGAAGACGAATATGTTTTACTTCAGGGAGAAAATGATTACCTCATCATGGCCGCAAATCTGACAGGGGCGGTCGGGCTGGACGACTATAAAGAAGAGAAGAAGCTGGAAGGCAAAGAGCTGGTTGGACTGGAGTACCAGCCGCTATTTAATCCCCATGAATTTGATGTGGAACTCCTGAAATTTCAGGAGGACGGCTCGCTGCTGGCGCAGGAGATAGATAATAATCTGACCTATCGCGTTATCAGCGGCGATTTCGTAACCATGGACGACGGTACGGGCATCGTCCATATCGCCCCGGCTTTCGGAGAAGATGACTATGAAGCTGGTAAGGAATGGGGGCTGGACTTTGTCCAGCCGGTGGACCTTCAGGGAAATATCACCGGCACCTATCCCTTCGCCGGTAAGTTCGTCAAAGACGCCGATGCGGATGTCATCGCCGACTTAAAATCGCGCGGCCTCCTCCTCCGCAGCGAGACTATCAAGCATACCTATCCCTTCTGCTGGCGCTGTGAGACCCCGCTGCTTTATTACTCCAAGGCCACCTGGTATATCCGCACCACCGCCCTGAAAGACAGGCTGCTCTCCGGCAATGAAGAGGTCAACTGGTACCCGGAGCATATCAAGTACGGGCGTTTCGGCGACTGGCTTCAGAACAATATCGACTGGGCTTTCTCGCGGGAGCGTTACTGGGGCACGCCGCTGCCGGTCTGGCACTGCGAATCCTGCGGCGAATTCGAGTGCGTGGGTGGCAGGGGAGAGCTGGAGAAGAAAGAGGGCTTCTCCGGGTTCAAAGAACCCCTCGACCTGCACCGTCCCTATGTCGACGAAGTGACCTTCAAATGCTCGAAGTGCGGCGGGCAGATGCGGCGCGTCTCCGAGGTTATCGACTGCTGGTTCGATTCCGGGGCCATGCCGGTCGCCCAGGACCACTATCCTTTCGAGAATGAAACCCTGCTTGAAGACGGGCGCTTCCCGGCCGATTTTATCTGTGAGGCGGTTGACCAGACCCGCGGCTGGTTCTACAGTCTGCATGCCATATCCACCCTTTTATTCAGCAGGCCTTGCTTCAAGAACGTTATTTGCCTGGGGCATATCCTCGACCCTAAAGGCGAGAAGATGAGCAAGCGTAAGGGCAACGTTGTCTGGCCGATGGAGGTCATGAAAAAGTACGGCGCCGATGCCCTGCGCTGGTATCTCTATACCGCCTCGGCCCCGGGAAACCCGCGCCAGTTCGACGAGAAGCAGGTAAACGAGGTATCGCGCCGCTTCCTTTCGACGCTGTGGAACGTTTATTCCTTCTTCGTCATGTACGCTAATATCGACGACTATAAACCTTCGGGAAATTCTCCGGCGCCCGAGGCGGACCTGGATAAATGGGTTCACTCCGAGCTGAACCAGCTTATCAGCGATGTCCGTTCCTCGATGGATAATTATAATCCCACCGAGGCCGGACGTAAGATAGAGATGTTTGTGGACGGCCTGTCCAACTGGTATGTCCGGCGCAGTCGGCGGCGCTTCTGGAAAAGCGAAAACGACGACGATAAGCTGTCCGCTTACAATACGCTTTATCACTGCCTGGTAACGCTCTCGAAACTGCTGGCCCCTCTCACTCCGTTTGTCGCCGAGGAGCTTTACCGCAACCTGGTGGTATCGGCTTCCCCGGATGCCCCGGAGAGCGTTCACCTGGCTGATTTCCCGCAGTCGGATGAAAGTGCCATAGACAGGCAGCTCTCCGAAGATAACCGGCTGGCCATGAAAATATGCAGTCTGGGGCGCGCGGCCAGGAGCCGGGTCGGCATCAAGATAAGGCAGCCGCTGGCTGAAATACATGTCGGTATAGCTTCCGAGCATGAAAAACTGGCGCTGGACAGGGTTGCCCCTCTGGTAATGGAAGAGCTTAACGTAAAAGAGCTGATGTGCGATTCCGCGGAAAAAGTGGCCGGAATGGAAGGAAAGGAATATTCCGCGGTCAGCGAGACCGGCAATAGCGTGGCTGTTTCGACCTATATAACCGCCGAGCTGGAAGCCGAGGGCATGGCGCGTGAAATTGTCCATCGCGTTCAGAATATGCGCCGCTCCGCCGGATATGACATCGCCGACCATATCTATTTGTACTACGAGGCGGATGCGTGGATAATGCAGTCGTTGTCTTCCTTCGCCGACTACGTAATGCAGGAAACGCTGACCCGCGAAATTATAGAGGAAGTGCCGGATGGTGTCGACCTTCAGGAGACCTACAAGATAAGCGGCTATACCATTCTGCTGGGCGTAAAGAAGGCGAAGTAGTACCGAGTGGCAAAAATAAACTTAATAATAAAGTCTACCCGCATCGCTCACCCTGAGCTTGTCGAAGGGTGATTCGACAGGCTCACCACGAGCGGATAATAATGCGGTCTTTCATGCAACTAAGTACTAGCTTAAGGTCGCGGGCTTTCTGTGGTTATTACCATAACAGTATGTTCGCTGTCGTTGCGCCAGTACTTGATTTCCAAGGGCTGACCTATTTCCGAGGCATGCAGAATGCGCGTGAATTCCTGTACGTCGCTTACTTCCTCGCCGTCTACTCCGATGATAACGTCGCCCTCTGCCAGTCCGGCCTTAGCCGCCGGAGCTTCGGCCACTACCTGCACCAGCAGGACTCCATGGTCGATTGACAGATGCAGCTGGCTGATGGCTATCTGGTCTACCGTATAAAGACCCACACCCAGCCATGGCCTCGTGACGTACCCCTTGTTGACCAGTTCCTGGATGATGGGTACGGCGGTATCTATGCTGATGGCGTAGCCCATCCCCTCGACGCCTATCTGGGCGACCTTGGCGCTGGTAATTCCCACTACCTCGCCGGCGAGGTTCACCAGGGGTCCGCCGCTGTTGCCGGGGTTGATGGCGGCGCTCGTTTCGATGAGGTCGTAAAGCGTCTGTCCCTGGGATACCGGCAGGTTAACGCCCTTGCGACTTATAATTCCCTCGGTGGCGCGTATGCCCTGGCCGAGGGCGTTGCCGATGGCTATCACCCAGTCGCCGACTCTTAACGCGGAGGTTGTGCCTCTTTTAAGTGCCGGCAACCCGCTGGCGCCAATCTTGACTATCGCCAGGTCGTTGAGAGGGTCGGTGGCGACGGTATTGATATCGGCTGTATAAGAATCGCCGTTGTCGGTAGTCACGGTGATTGTCCGGGCGCCTTCTACGACGTGGTTATTGGTTACGATAATGCCGTCCTCATCGATAATCCATCCGGAACCGGCACCTTCCTGCGTGTATTGCCGGTTGAAAAAATCGCGGGAGACCACCTCCGTGTTGATAGAGACCACCGAAGGCTTTACCAGCGCCACCACGTCGGCTATGCTGGGCAGCTCTGCCGTCTGATTGTCGGTTACTTTTGGCGCCCACCCGGGGTCTATCGGCTCTACCGGGATAACCGGGGTTTCAACCGGAGTTGGCGTGGGCGTAATTTCCGGGGTGGTAATAGTGATACAGCCGGACACGAGAGTCAATGCCAGTATCAATATGATGACCGGCGTGAAATATAGCTTCTTCGCATTCATTCTTTTCATACCTGATAATTATAGCATACGAGTAAATTATTAAGATATTATGAAGATACCCCCTCTCCTTTTCAGGGGAGAGGGGGTCGTTGTACTGACTGGATAAGTATTACTTGTATTCGGCGGGTACTTCCGGCAATGCTTTAAGCGCTTCTTTAACCATATCCTCGGGATAGGCGTAATCCGTGAGTTTGCCGGCGAAGTAAGCCTCGTAAGCGGCCATATCGACGTGCCCGTGTCCGCTGTGGGCCAGCAGAATAACCTTGGATTTTCCTTCCTGTTTGCACTTCAGGGCCTCGTCGATGGTGACCCTGATGGCATGGTTGGTCTCCGGGGCGCTGATGATGCCCTCGGTACGCGCGAACTGGACACCTGCTTCAAAGGTAGCGATTTGCGGTACGGCCTGTGCCTCGACAAAGCCGAGCCTGTGCAGGTGGCAGATAATCGGCGCCATGCCGTGATAGCGCAGGCCTCCGGCGTGTACCGGCGGCGGAATGAACTCGTGGCCAAGCGTAAACATCTTGGCGATGGGTGCCAGGCCGGCAACGTCTCCATAGTCGTAAGCGTACAGCCCCTTGGTTACCGTCGGGCAGCTCTCCGGCTCGACGTTGATGATACGCAGGTCCGGTTTCTTGCCCAGGATTTTATCCCTGACAAACGGCAGGTACATACCGGCGAAGTTGGAGCCGCCGCCGATACACCCGACGATTATATCGGGATAGTCTCCCGCCATTTCCATCTGCTTCATGGCTTCCTGCCCGATGATGGTCTGGTGCAGCAGCACATGATTCAGAACACTGCCCAGCGAGTAGTGGGTGTCTTCCCGCATGACGGCATCCTCGACAGCCTCGCTGATAGCCAGCCCCAGGCTTCCGGGGCAATCGGGGTCTTTCGCCAGCATGTCGCGCCCTGCTTTGGTATCCGGGCTCGGACTCGGCACGCAGGTAGCCCCCCAGGTCTCCATCATGATGCGGCGGTAAGGTTTCTGGTCATAGCTTATCCTTACCATGTAGACCTTGCATTCGATGTCGAACAGCTTGCACGCAAAAGCCAGTGAGCTTCCCCACTGTCCGGCCCCCGTTTCCGTTGCGATACGCTTGATGCCTTCGGCTTTATTGTAGTATGCCTGGGCCACGGCGGTGTTCGGTTTGTGGCTTCCGGGCGGACTGGTCCCCTCGTACTTATAGTAAATCTTGGCCGGCGTATCCAGGGCCTTTTCCAGGTTGTAAGCGCGGTGCAGTATGGTCGGCCTCCACAGGCGGTAGATCTCAAGTACCTCTCTGGGTATATCGATATATCGCTCCTGACTTACCTCCTGCTTGATAAGCTCCATGGGGAACAGCGGCGCCAGGTCGGCCGGACCCAGAAGCTGCTTGGTGCCCGGGTGCAGGTACGGGGGTAGCGGTTCCGGCAGGTCTGCCTGGATATTGTACCACTGCCTGGGCATGTCCTTTTCGTCAAGCAAGAATTTTGATTTTTCCATCTTCCCTCCTTTTTTGGGTTCTACAGTTATTATTTAGAATTGTGATTTCCAGCTGTAAAGCGTAAAACTATATATTAACTCACCTCCTTCAATATTTCAAATGAATCAAGCGCCTTGCGTAGACTGGATACGAAGGCGTTCATCGAGGCAAGCGTATTATCTTCTTCAATAACCTGAATCAGCCGGCTCCCGACGATTACGCCGTCGGCCACGGAAGCGACGCGCCCTGCCTGTTCCGGGGTGGATATGCCGAACCCCACGCACAGCGGCTTTGCTGTCTT
>Ga0307443_1001009_pt1 | contig 17318 bp, 27 predicted proteins | sample SalMarSW160220MG_FD_202148 | JGI IMG/M metagenome (GOLD analysis project Ga0307443, IMG submission 202148) | Salt marsh sediment microbial communities from the Plum Island Ecosystem LTER, Massachusetts, United States - SW1601-220 | ecosystem: Environmental > Aquatic > Marine > Intertidal zone >... | reverse complement strand
CCGGACCGACCCATTAAAATAATAATTTGCGGTTGTTGATTGGACATAAATTAAAATCCTTCGTAATCCCTCATGGTTAACTGGCTGCCGACTTGTCGCATCATTTCCAAAACCACTGAAACAATAATCAACAGAGCCGTGCCGCCAATAGCAAAGCCGAAAGCAGTTATGCCGGTCGCCCCCTGAACAACAGAAGGTAAAACAGCGATGGTTCCCAAGAAAATAGCTCCGCAAAGTAAAACTCGATTAAGAATAAAATAAAGAAAATCAGAAGTTGGTCGGCCTGGTCGAATACCGGGAATAAAACCGCCCATTTTTTGTAAATTATTAGCCACGTTTTTCGGGTCAAAAGTAACCGCTGTGTAAAAATAAGTAAAGAGAACGACTAAAGCAAAATAAGCCGCCCCGTAAAACCAGGCATTCTCGAAAAGACGGCCTACTACTTGAGCCATATTAGCTAACCAGCCAATCTGGGAAGTGCCTAAAAAATTAGCCACCATGCCCGGAAAAAGCATAATTGATAAAGCAAAAATAATTGGGATAACCCCGGCTGGATTAATATTCAAAGGCAAATAAGTAGAGACACCGCCATAGATGCGATGACCGCGGACTCGTTTAGCATAAGAAACTGGAATATTGCGTCGGCCTTCAGTAATAATAACTACTCCGGTGGTAATAACCAAAGCTAAAGCCAAAAAGGCAAGATAAGAAGGAATTTTAGAAGGGTCGTAAGTCACGGCCATTTCTCTAATGGAAAGAGGCACCCGCGAAACAATTCCGGCAAAAATCAATAAAGAAACCCCGTTGCCAATGCCTTTTTCGGAAATTAACTCACCCAGCCACATTAAAAATAAAGCGCCGGCCATAATCACTGAAATAGAAGTGAACCATTGCATTGGCGAAAGCGAACCAATAATATTCTGCCGACTCAACAGGGTCAACATAGCATAGGACTGTAATCCGGCTAAAGGCACGGTCAACAGACGGCTATATTGATTAAACTTCTGCCGACCTCGCTCGCCTTCTTCTTTATAAAGGGCTTCTAATTGGGGAAAAATCATAGTTAAAAGCTGCATAATAATCGTGGCCGTAATAAACGGTCCCAAACCCAGCATGACAATGGATAAATTACTCATGGCCCCGCCAGTAAAAATATTTAAAAGACCAAATAATTGGTTATTGGCAAAAAACTGTTTTAATTGCTCCGTATCAATACCAGGCACCGGGATATTAGCCGCCACCCGGAAAACAACCAAAATCATCAAAACAAAAAATATTTTCTTGCGCAGGTCTTTAATTTTGAAGATTTGGATAATTTTATTGAGCCATTTCATAATCTATTTTGGATCAAAAGCTCGGAAAGCTAATTTTTAGAAGACGCAAGTTTGTTTCCAGCGGACAAACTTGCTCAGTACTCAGCAAAATTTTTTACCTTAGGTAAAAACCAAGCAATTTTGCCTCCGTATGCTTCTAAAAATTACTTTCTGAGCTTTTGCTTTATCTTTTCCTGAACGCTTTTTGATAACTTAACACCTTCAAACTCTAATTTCTTTTTTATTTCACCTTTCCCTAAAATCTTTACTTGGGGAATTCTGCCTCCTATTTTATCAATTAAACCCTTTTTCAACAAGCTTTGTTGAGAAACAATTTCTCCTGTTTTCCCGCCAGAGGCGGGTCCGCCTTTAGCGGAAAATTTCTTTTCAATATCTTCTATATTAAGAATGGATGCCTTAACTCGGAATCTGGACAATTTACTGCCTCGTCTTATTTTAACTTTGCCAACGCTACCTCTTTGTTTAGGTAATCGCTTGGATAAAGGAGTATCGCCACCAGCAAAACCCTGTCGCGGTTTGCGACCAGCCCGCGCTTTTTGCCCCTTAAGGCCACGACCAGCATAAGTCCCGTGCCTTCCACCACGACCAACCCGCTGGCGAGATTTCTTTTTGTAGACAGGTTTTAATTGATGTAATTGCATAGTCAAATTTCTAATAAATCATATCAAGGACAGTCCTTGGATTGATAGAAATTAGGATTTAGGAATTTTTAAGCTCTTTAATGCTTTAATCGTTGCCTGAGCATTGTTAAATTTATTACCGGTCCGACCAATTATCTTAGCTGAAATATTCCCAATACCAGCTAAGTTACAAATTACCCGTACCGCTCCCCCGGCTACAATTCCTCGACCAGGACGGCCTGGTTTCAATAAAACCTTGGCGCTACCGTACTTGGCCCCTACTTGATGAGGAATAGTCCCTTTTAATAAAGGTATCTTGATTAAATGTTTTTTTGCCTTGGCCGTCGCCTTTTCCACCGCTAAACTAACATCCTGGCCCTTGGCTACCCCTAAACCCACCTCACCTTTCTGATTACCAATGACCATGACGACCCGAAATCTAAAACGCCGGCCGCCAGCCACTACCCGCACCACCCGGGCCACATCAAGTAATTTTTGTTCATATTCAGCTTTTTCTTGTTGTTGGTAAAACATAATAGATTTTTGGAAGTAACACTCCCAAAAAATTAATCATTAAAACTTAAGTCCTTCTTCCCTGGCTCCTTCAGCTACTGCTTTGACTCGACCGTGATATTTATAGCCGCCTCGGTCAAAAACAACCTTTTCAATTCTTTTTTCCAGGGCTTTCTTGGCTACTAGCCGGCCGACTTCCTTAGCCAGCTGCATTTTAGTTAATCTTTTCTTACTTTTAATCTTGAGGTCGTCAAAACTAACCAAGGTTTCTCTTTTGTTATCATTAATTAACTGAACAGAGATGTGTTGATTGCTTCGGAAAACAGAAAAACGAGGGCATTCTTTGGTCCCCCTTACCTTGGCCCTCACTCGTCTATGTCGTCGATAAAGTTTTTCTTGTTTTAATTGCATAAAATTTATTCAGTAGTGGCGGCCTTCTTTCCTGATTTTCTCCTAATAACTTCCCCAACATAGTGAATCCCTTTGCCTTTATAGGGCTCGGGTTTGCGATAAGCCCTGATTTCAGCTGCTATTTGACCGACCATTTGTTTATCTATGCCAGAAATCGTAATGACATTTTTATCTACTTTGAACTCAATTCCGGCTGGCGCGACCACCTCTATAGGATGAGAAAATCCTAAATTTAAAATCAATTTATTATCCTGAAGAGAAGCCCGATAACCAACTCCCTCAATTTCTAATTTTTTTTCGAATCCTTCAGTCACTCCTTTGACCATATTAAAAATTAAAGCTCTCAATAATCCCCATAAAGCTGAACTATTTTTTGATTTTTCTTGAGGGATAACTTGCAATTCCTTGCCTGGGGCAAGTTCCTTATCTGGTGAATCCCTTAAAATCAACTTAATTTGAGGAGGAATAGATTGACTTAATTCCCCCTGGGGACCCTTTACTTTAATCTCCTGCTGATTAATTTTTATTTCTACGTTTTCTGGAATGATAATTAATTGTTTACCGATTTTTGACATAACTATTTTATCAAAATTTGGCTTTGCCAAATTTTGTGATTAAAATTGTCAGTCGCCTCAGGCGACTGAACCGAAACTTTACCAAATTTCACATAAAATTTCGCCGCCCAATCCTTTTTTCTTAGCCTCCTTGTTTGTCATTAACCCCTGAGAAGTAGAAATAATTGCTAAACCATATCCTTGTCTAACTGATTTGACTTGGCTCTTTTTGAGATAGATTCTCTGGCCAGGTTTACTGATTCTTTTTAGCTCTTTGATGACTGGCTGACCTTCTTCGTATTTTAATTTAATTTCTATAATCTTTTTTATTTTTCTTCCTTGAGTAGTTATTACCTCAATTAATCCTTCTTTTTCTAAAACTTTAGCTAAATTGAATTTTATTTTAGAAAAAGGGACATTAACTGTCTGATGAGAGACAGCTTGAGCATTTTTTATTCTAATTAACATGTCAGAGATTGGATCTACCATGATGATTTTTTGACGCCAGGGATTTCTCCTTTCCTGGCTAATTCTCTAAAACATATCCGACACAAACCAAACTTTCGCGAATAAGCTCTTTTGCGGCCACAGCGAAAACAACGCCGAACAAGACGGGTAGAAAATTTTGGTTTTTTTTGAGCTCGGGCAATAACTGATTTTTTAGCCATGTTTGATGGGAAATCCCAATAATTTAAACAGTTCTACTCCTTGTTGATGATTCTTGGCCGTAGTAACCACAACCACCTCTAAACCAAAAATATTCTTAGTACTTTCCGCAGAAATTTCTGGAAAAATAATTTGTTCTTTAAGGCCAATATTTAAATTACCGGATTGGTCAATATTCTTTTCAGGCAAACCATAGAAATCGCGACTGCGCGGTAGAACAATATGAACTAATCTATCCAAAAAATCATACATCCATTGGCCACGCAAGGTAATCATTAAACCAACGATCATCCCCTTTCTTGTCTTAAAAGCCGCTTCGGCTTTTTTAGCTGGACAAGGATTTGCTTTCTGGCCAGTAATCAAAGCCAAATCATGAGCCATCTCCTGGCGTATTTTTTCATCTTTCGCATTCGGATTAAAGCCAGTATTAACTACCACTTTAATAATCTTTGGCACAGCTAAATCGTTCTTGTAACCAAACTTTTCTTTCATAGATGGAATGGCTTGTTTTTGATATTTTTCTTTTAATGAAAGCATAACTATCTAAAATTATATTTCTTGATTACACTTCTTACAAATCCGATACTTCCCTTTTTCAGTCAACCGATAACCGAGACGGGCTGGCTGACCGCATTTAGGACAAATCAATTTAACATTGGAAACATTAATTGGTTTAGGCACTTCCACAATCTGACCTTTTTCTTTTTCTTGGCGGGGACGGCGATGTCTCTTGACAATATTAACTCCCTCCACCATTACTTTATCCTGACGAGGAAAGGCTTCCAGGACTTTAGCCTTTTTGCCCTTGTCTTTACCACTGATGATTAAAACGGTATCTCCTTTTTTTATTTTCATATTACAATACCTCCGGAGCTAACGAAACTATCTTGTCAAACCCCCTTTCTTTTAATTCTCGGGGCACTGGTCCGAAAATACGACCGCCTTTAGGATTAAAGCCATCAATAATTACTGCCGCATTGTCATCAAAACGGATATAGGAACCGTCAGCCCGACGATAGGTCTTTTTTTGGCGAACAATGACGGCCCGAACAATATCTTTTTTCTTAACTGTCTTTCTTGGTTCAGCCTCTTTAACTGAAGCAACCACAATATCGCCAATTTGGGCATAGCGGCGACGGCTGCCGCCCAAAATTTTAAAACACTGGATAATTTTGGCTCCCGTATTATCAGCTATTTTTAATTTTGTCCCTACTTGAATCATAATTTATTATTCACTCTCCATTTTTTCCCCTTGCTTATTGGTCGACATTCTCCAATAGTTACCCGATCACCTATTTTAAATTCATTTTTCTCATCATGCGCTTTATATTTTTTATTAACCCGATATCTCTTTTTGTATCGCAGATGTTTTTTTAATCGGGAAACAGAAACAACAATGGTTTTATTCATTTTATCGCTAACAACCACTCCCTTGAGCAATCGGGCTTTTTTCTCTTTAGAACTCTTTTCTTTTTTCTGATTATTTTCTTTATCCATTATTTTTTTCGCCTAAAATAGTTAAAATTCTGGCAATATCTCTATGTAATTCTCTGATTTGTCTGTGATTTTTAAGTTTTTTGGAAGCTAAGTCAAATTTAAGCTGACCGAGTTTTTGACGGTCTTGCTCTAAAAGTTCTTTTAATTCCTTGGCTGTTTTTTGACGCAATTCTTTTATTTTCATATTACTTTTATCTGGTAATAAACTTTGTCTTAATCGGTAATTTATGGCTGGCCCGGCGCATGGCTTCTTTAGCCATTTCTTCAGGCACCCCATCCATTTCAAAGATAATCCGACCTGGTTTTATGGGAACGACATAATGATCAACGCTGCCCTTGCCGCCACCCATGGGCACTTCCACTCCTTTTTTAGTCACTGGCTTATCTGGAAAAATTCTAATCCAAATCTTACCGCCTCGTTGAACATATCTGGTCATGGCCCGGCGGGCTGCTTCAATCTGCCGAGCAGTCAGCCAGTAACCAGTCAAAGCTTTTAAACCATAAGAACCAAAAGCTAAATAGCTTCCCCGAGCTGTCTTTTTTCCTCTGGCCCGTCCTTTCTGCCATTTGCGATGTTTAACTTTTTTTGGAGATAACATAACTTAGAACACCTCCCCTTTGTAAATCCAAACTTTTATGCCAATGGTGCCATAAGTAGTGTAAGCAGTCGCCTGAGCATAGTCAATATCGGAACGCAAGGTCTGTAAAGGAATTCTCCCTTTCTTTAGCCATTCTCTCCGGGCAATTTCTGCTCCATTCAATCTACCCTTAAGCATAACCTTTACTCCCTGAACTTCCTTATTCTGCGTAACTTTACTCAAGGTCTGTTTCATTACCCGGCGATAAGGAAAACGTCTTTCTATCTGACTAACCATATCAGCCGCTACAATAGCTGCTTGCGAGCCGATTTGTTTGATTTCTTCGATTTCTAAACGAACTTCAAGATTAGCTGATTCAGGTCTGCCTTTTTGAAGAATCTTTTTTATTTCCTGTTTTAACTCTTCAGCACCACTGCCGCCTCGACCAATGACTAATCCTGGCCGAGCTGTTTGAATAATAATATTAATAGAATTAGCCGAGCGTTCTATTTTAATTGAATTAACTCCTGCTTTATCTAACTTTTTCATGATAAACTCCCGCAATTTAACATCTTGCTCTAAAAATTCTCTATACTTTCCTTTACTAAACCAGCAGGACTTCCAATCAGCCCCTAGGCCTATTCGAAAAGATAATGGATGAACTTTCTGTCCCATAATTGTTTTAGATACTTTTTCTCCTAAAATATTTTTTGATATTACCGAAGGTCTGACGGCTAAAAAACTTTTTCTTAGATTGAGAAGTAGTTGGATAAGGTCGAGGCGGCAAGACCGGTTTTGGTTTGGGCACCGGACCCTTTGCTTCTTTTATTCTTTGGATTTCTTCTAATAATTCCGGTTCTTTTTTTTCTTCTTTGCCCTCCATAGCTTTAGCGGAGGAGGGTTTGATAACTAATGGCTTTTTCTCTTTGGCTATTCTTGGCTCAACTTCCTTAACTTTTTGAGAAACTGATGCTTCTCTTTCATTTAAAATTAAAGTAATATGACTGGTTCTTTTCATTATCGGCGCTGCCCGACCCATGGCTCGCGGTCGCCATCTTTTTAAAGTTGGTCCGCTCTCAATAATAACATTGCTGACGTAAAGATTCTCTTTAACTAAATTTGCCTTATTTTTAGCATTAGCCACTGCTGAACTAAGCAGCTTTGAAACAGGCTTAGCTACTTTCTTGGTCAAAAATTTTAATTGTTTTTCCGCTTCAATTACTGACAAACCCTTAATTAAATCAGTAACTAATCTGACTTTGCGAGGTGAAATTCTTAAGTAACTTAGTTTAGCCGTAATCATAATTATTTTTTAGTCGCCTCTTTTTGACGGGTAGTTATTTCCTGCTCTCGCTGCATCTTGCCGCCATGTCTGGTAAACTTCCTGGTAGGGGCAAACTCGCCTAACTTATGACCAACCATATCTTCAGAAATAAAAACTGGCAGATGCTCTTTGCCATTATGAACCCCGAAGGTAAAACCAACCATTTCTGGGGTAATGGTGCAATTTCTGGCCCAGGTTTTAATCACCGTTTTATCGCCCGATTTTAAATTGGCTATTTTCTTTAATAGCTTAGCGTCAACATAGGGACCTTTTTTAAGTGAACGTGACATATTTTTTACTTCCTTTTCTTAGTTCTTTTTCTTAAAATAAGCTTATCGCTTGGTTTCTTTTTACGAGTCTTGACTCCGTAAGCTAATTTACCCCAAGGTGTCTTAGGTCCTTTTCTTAGACCAACTGACTGCCGGTTTTCTCCGCCACCATGAGGATGATCGCAAGGATTCATGGCTGAACCACGGACGGTTGGCCGGCGTCCCAGCCAACGACTGCGACCCGCTTTACCAATAACCACTGCATTTTGTTCTAAATTACTCAATTGACCTAAACTGGCCAAACAATTTTCTTTAATCATTCTGATTTCTCCAGAAGCTAATTTAATATGAGCATAGCCGCCTTCCCAAGCCATCATTTGAGCGCTGCTGCCAGCCGACCTTATTAGCTGACCGCCTTTATTAGGTAAAAGCTCAATATTATAAACAGGGGTCCCGACCGGGATATTCTTTATTCTCATCCGATTACCAACCTTGAGAGGAGCTTCCTCCTGACAAATAATCTGGCTGCCGACTTTCAAACCATCCGGCGCCAAAACATATCTCTTTTCTCCATCAAGATAATTTAAAAGAGCAATGAAGCAGCTTCGGTTAGGGTCATATTCAATAGCCACCACTTTAGCCGGAATGCCCATTTTATCAAATCGTTTAAAATCAATTAAACGATATTTTCTTTTATGGCCACCGCCTTTGTGACGAGTGGTAATCCGACCCCCATAACCACGCCCAAAACTCCTGTTTAATTTTTTGGTCAGTTTTTTGGCCGGTTTCTTTTTAGTCAAAACGGAAAAATCTACTGAAGTCATTTTTCTCCTTGATGAAGTGATTGGTTTGTAACGTTTCATAATTTAAATTATTTCGGCAATAACTCTATTTTTTCTCCTTTGGCTAAAGTGATAATTGCTTTTTTAAATCCTCTTTTCAACCCATGCCGCCAACCTTCACTGCGACCCAAACGTCTTTTTTTGGGAGATGAATGGATTAAATGAACTTTTTCCACTTTAACGCCATAAAGCGCCTCAATAATCTTTTTAATCTCAACCTTATTGGCCTTGGAGAAAACCCTAAAAACGTATTTATTCTGGTCAGCTAAAAAATTAGCTTTTTCGGTAATATGCGGCTCTTTAATAATCCGATAGGCCAATGGCGCTTTTTTGCCAATGACTTTTTGGAGCTTTTCTTTCTTGAGTTTCTCATTCTGGTCAGCCCTTTCCTTCTTCTCTTCTTCGGGTTTCTTTATTGACTGAATTTCTTCTTTCCCGCCAGAGACGGATCCGCCCAGGCCAGAGGCCGGTCGCCTTTGGCTGACTTTGGCGGATTTTATTTTCTTCTTAAATCTATCTAATAAAGCCATATTTTTACTTAAGATAAGTTTTCTTAATCACTTCAATTGCCTCTTGAGGCATCAACAAATATCTGTACGATAAAACATCTAAAACATTCAAACTATCAGCTCTAATTGTTTTTATCTTAGGAATGTTTTTGATTGCTCTGATTATTTTTTGGTCACTGGCCCGCTTTGACTCATCAAGGCAAGCCGATAAAACAACTAAAGTTCCTTTAGTCAAATCTTTTTTAATCTTTGTTTTTAAATTATTAAATACTTCCATTATTTGCTTGGTTTTGGCCTGCGCCAATTCTAACTTGTCCAGTAAAACCATTTCTTTATCTCTTGCCTTAGAAGACAAAATTATTAAAAGCGCCAGGCGTTTCATTTTCTTATTAATTTTCTTGGCGAAAATCCTTTCTTTGGTTGGTCCAAAAGTCACGCCGCCACCTTTCCAAATCGGTGAACGAATAGAGCCATGACGGGCCCGACCGGTTCCTTTTTGCCGCCAGGGCTTAACCCCGCCGCCTCGCACTTCACTTCTATCTTTAGTGTGAGCCAACACTTGTCGAGCATTAGCCATTTGAGCAACCACTACTTGATGAACCAAATCTTTATTCATGGGCACATCAAAAACTTCAGCCGGCAATTCGGCCTTATCAACTTCTTTTCCTTCTTGATTGTATACCTTGACAAACATAATTTAATATGGTAAGTTATTTTAAGTGGTTCTTTGGAAAATTAAACTCTATTTATATAGATGGAAGGGGAAAAATGAAAAAACTTATAATTTGGGAAGTAGTTATGATTATTGTTTGTTTAGGGATTTTCTTTGCGATATTGGGATTATTCCCAACCGATGATCCTGCTGCTGTTGTTATTGGTACTGCTGTTACTGTTGTTGTTGCTGTTGCTACTGCTGCTGCTGCTGTTGCTGCTGTTGTTGTTGTTGGTAGTGCTGCTGGTGGTGGTGCTGGTGCTGCTGTTGGTGCTGTTGCTGTTGTTGCTGCTATTGCTGCTGTTGTTGTTGCTGCTGTTGCTGCTGGTGCTGGTGCTGGTGCCGGTGCTGGTGCTGCTGTTGGTGCTGTTGCTGTTATTGCTGCTGTTGCTGCTGGTGTTGTTGCTGACGGCATTACTGACGGCATTGACAATATCCAAGCCCCAAAGAAATGGATAAATATTTCTCTAATCACAGAAGCGCTAATCATTTTTGGAGTAATGACTGCTACTATTTTTACTCACCTTTAGCGATAACTTATCCTTGGCGCCGGCTTTGAAGAAGTTCGGCGCCTTTTTTATCCCAAATTTTCTTCTTCCCTTTTTTCTGGTTTTTTGCCGCCAGCTTTCTTCTTTTCGGCCTCCATATCCTTCTTCTCTAAATCAGCCACCAGTTTTTCCTGTTTTTCTTCCTTAACTGCCTCAATTTCTTTAGTCACCACTATTTCCAAAAGAGTTCCTTTTTTGCCGGGGATGGCTCCTTTGACCACTAATAGATTATTATTTTTATCAATTTGAACTATTTTTAACCCCGAGGTAGTTATTCTATCGCTACCCATCCGACCAGCCATTTTTTTGCCTTTCCAGACCCGTTCAGGAAAAGAGGAACCAATTGAACCAGGCACCCGTAAACCATGCTTTGTCCCATGAGAAGCCGGAAAACCAGAAAAACCGTGTCTTTTAACTACCCCCTGAAATCCTTTTCCTTTAGAAATTCCCGCTACTTTGACTATCTCTCCTTGATTGAATATAGAAACATCAATTTGCTCGCCAATTTTTAAATGACCATTAGGAAATTCTCTTAAATAACGAAATCCTTTTTTAAAACCAGCTTTTTTAAAATGACCCTTTTGCGGCTTTTTAACTTTTCTGCCATAGGCAGCCCCGCCTTTGGCGGGCTCATCTTTAGTCTCTTCGAAACCAATTTGCACGGCTGAATAACCATCTTTTTCTTTGTTCTTTATTTGAACAACCGAACAGGGCCCTGCTTCAATTAAGGTGACTGGGACAACCTGACTTTTTTCATCAAACAATTGACTCATCCCTAATTTTTTACCTAAAATAAATTTCATAGAATTAAGACGATGGCGAATAAAATACCGGGCACTAAACCCGGCATTTAATCAACGGATAGCTGCCTCATAATTAATTACAATTTACCAACTTGTAAGAAAAACATATTCATAGAGGTTACATTTTTATTTCAATGTCAACACCGGCTGGTAAATTTAACCCCATTAAGGCATCAATCACTTTGGCCGTGGGATTAATAATGTCAATCAGCCGTTTATGAACTCGCATTTCATACTGCTCCCGGGAATCCTTATGAATAAAAGTAGAACGATTGACCGTATACTTATGAATTTGAGTCGGCAAAGGAATTGGCCCACGAATCTCTGCTCCATAACGTTCCACTATTTCAACAATTTGCTTGATTGACTGGTCAATTAGCTTATGGTCGTAGGCCTGTATTTTAATGCGAATTCGCTGCTTAACTTCTTCCTCTTTTTTAGGTGCCATTGTTAAGAATTAAAAATGAAAATTTCTAATTGTCATTATGAATAGGATTTTTCACTCCATTTATTCGCTCAAGATAACCATTCTATTATCCAAATACCTGCCGCCGGGCAGGTATTTGGATAAAATGTTACTTAGATATTTTAGTCACTACCCCAGCGCCTACTGTCTTGCCACCTTCCCGAAGAGCAAACCTCTGTTTTATTTCTAAAGCAACTGGCGCCATTAATTTAATCTTTAAATTAACTGTATCGCCCGGCATAACCATCTCAGTCCCTTCTGGCAAAGTCACTTCACCAGTTACATCAGTTGTCCTGATATAAAATTGAGGCTTATAACCACTAAAGAAAGGGGTGTGACGGCCGCCTTCCTCTTTGCTTAGGATATAGACTTCACCTTCAAACTCTTGATGAGGAGTAACACTGCCCGGCTTAGCTAAAACTTGACCTCTTTCAAGGTTCTCTCTTTTGACTCCTCGCAATAAAATACCAGCATTATCACCGGCTCTCCCCTCGTCAAGTGATTTATTAAACATTTCAATACCGGTAATGACTGTTTTTTGAGTATCGCGCAAGCCAATTACTTCCACTTCTTCATTAAGCTTAACTATTCCTCTTTCAATTCGACCGGTGGCCACCGTACCTCGTCCTTCAATGGAAAAGATATCCTCAATAGGCATTAAGAATGGCTTGTCCACATCGCGAGTCGGCTCGGGAATATTTTCATCAACTGACTTCATTAATTCCATGATTGGCCCACATTTGGGACAATCTTCTTTGCCGCAGCCGCATTCTAAGGCCTGAAGAGCTGAACCTCGGATAATCGGAATTTTATCTCCTTCAAATTCATATTTACTCAAAAGCTCTCTAATTTCCTGTTCAACTAAATCAACCAACTCCGAATCATCGGCCTGGTCTGTTTTATTCAAAAAGACAACCAAGGCGGGCAAACCAACTTGACGAGCTAAAAGAACGTGCTCTCGGGTTTGCGGCATTGGTCCATCAGGCGCTGAAACGACTAAAATAGCCCCATCCATTTGAGCCGCCCCGGTAATCATATTCTTAATGTAATCAGCATGCCCGGGACAGTCAATGTGAGCATAATGCCGTTTGGCTGTCTCGTATTCAACATGAGCTACGGCAATGGTTAAGCCACGCGCTTTTTCTTCCGGAGCATTATCAATATCATCAACCCCTTTTTCTTGGGACTTAAAACCAGCCGCTTTTAAACATTTTAAAATAGCCGCGGTTAAAGTGGTTTTACCATGGTCAACATGACCAATGGTTCCGATATTAAGATGTGGCTTTGTTCGTTCAAATTTCTCAGCCATTATTATCTTGAAACATAAAACATGAAACATGAAACATATTGTTTCAAGCTCCAGGTTTCAAGTTTCGTGATTTTATTTAATATTTATAATTTATCAATAAAACTCCCTCCTGTCAACACCTAAACCGTATTTAGGAATGAATCTCCCAATAAATTTAGGATAGTCTATTGATTAAAACGGTAAATCTTCTACTTTGACTTCCTGATTATCAGTGATTTCTTGATTATCTGGTTCAACCACTTCGGTTTCTTCTTTTTCTTCGGCCTTCCATTCTTCAATATCCCGATTAACTTTCTCTATCTCTGAAGATGACCGGCCAGAACCTGCCTTTTCATAATCTTCCAATCTCATAACCAAATAGGTTGATTGGTTCTTTTCTACTATGATACACTTACCGCCTTCTTTTTGCAATATTTTTTTAATTCTTTCCCACATATATTTATATTATACAACTATTTTTTTTCTTCGCCAATTATCTCTTCAAGCACATTCTTGGGCACTTCGGCGTAATGGTCAAATTCCATGGTGAAAGTGGCTCGGCCTTGAGTTATTGACCTTAATTGAGTAGCGTAGCCAAACATATTGGCTAAGGGCACCTGGGTATCAATTACTTTAACCTGACTGGCCCCTTCTCCTCTATCTTCCATTTTGGCAATCTTACCTCTTTTAGCATTAAGGTCACCGATAACATCCCCCATAAATTTTTCCGGAGTAACCACTTCTAATTTCATAATTGGTTCTAATAAAATCAAACCTGCCTGCTTAACCGCTCCCTGCAAAGCGATTGAACCAGCAATTTTAAAAGCGGCTTCCGAGGAATCTACATCATGATAGGAACCATCGTAAAGGGTGACTTTCAGATCAACTAAAGGAGAACCGGCTAAAACACCTTTATCCATTGCTTCTTTAACTCCTTTTCCCACAGCCGGAATAAATTCCTGAGGAATGACACCTCCTTTAATCGCATTAATAAATTCAAAACCCTGACCTCGTTTCTGCGGTTCAACCTTCAACCAAACATGGCCATATTGACCGCGGCCGCCGGTCTGACGAATGTATTTTCCTTCGGCTTCGGCCATCTCTTTGATTGTTTCCTTGTAAGCTACTTGGGGCTGACCGATATTGGCCCCTACTTTAAATTCCCTCAACATTCGGTCAACAATAACTTCCAGATGCAACTCGCCCATGCCGGAGATAATTGTTTGACCGGTCTCCGGATCACCTTTGATCTGAAAAGTTGGATCTTCTTCGGCCAGACGTTTTAGGGCCAAACCCATTTTTTCCTGGTCAGCTTTTGTTTTGGGTTCAATAGCAATGGAAATAACTGGCGCGGGAAAAGTAATTTTTTCTAAAAGTATCGGCTGATCAGGATCAACCAAGGTATCGCCCGTAGTCGTCTCTTTAAGGCCGATGGCCGCTCCGATGTCTCCGGCATAGAATTCTTTAACCTCTTCGCGTTGAGCCGCATGCATTCTTAAAAGGCGACCAATCCTTTCCTGTTTACCTGCGTTAGAGTTTAACACATAAGAACCGCTCGTCAAGACACCAGAATAAATTCTTAAATAGGCTAATTGACCGACAAAGGGGTCGGTAGCTATTTTAAAAACCAAAGCCGCCAAAGATGCCTCATCTTTGTTCTCTCTGAATAATTTTTTTGTTTCATCTTTAAGGTCAAAGCCCTCAACTGACGGCAGGTCATTTGGCGCCGGTAAATAATCAATGATACCATCTAACAAAAGTTGAATTCCTTTATTTTTTAAAGCCGAACCGCAAAAAACCGGCACTAATTGATAATTAATGGTTGCCTGACGCAAAACCCGTTTCAAATCTTCTTCTTTTATTTCCTGGCCGTCTAAATATTTTTCAGTCAATTGGTCATCTTGTTCAACGATTTTTTCCAGCATCTTGTTTTGATAATCCTCACTCTCTTTTTTCATTTCTTGAGGAATCTCCTCTTCAATAACTTGCTCGCCATAATCGCCAATAAATTTATAGGCCTTCATCTTGACTAAATCAATTATTCCCTGATGTTTTTCTTCTAAGCCAATGGGGATTTGCATAACGACCGCCTGAGGTGTTAATCGCTGCCAAATTGAATTTAAACTCTTTTTAAAATCAGCTCCGGTTCTGTCTAATTTATTAATAAAACAAAGCCGCGGCACTTTAAATTTATCCGCCTGACGCCAGACCGTCTCTGATTGTGGTTCCACCCCGGCTACTCCATCAAAAACAACTACGGCTCCGTCAAGCACCCTTAAAGAACGCTGCACTTCAACCGTAAAATCAATATGACCGGGCGTATCAATAATGTTAATGCAGTACTGACCGCCGCTGGTTTTCTTTTGGGAAGGCAACTCCTTTTTTTGGGATTGGACTTCCAAATATCTCCGTGGCGTCCAAAAACAGGTGGTCGCCGCCGCCGTAATGGTAATACCTCTCTCTTTTTCTTGTTCCATCCAATCCATAATTGCCTCACCTTCATGAACTTCGCCAATTTTATGAGAAATGCCAGTATAAAAAAGCACCCGTTCCGTAACGGTGGTCTTGCCCGCATCTATATGGGCTATAATGCCGATATCTCTTGTTTTCTTAATTGGATATTGTCTGGGCATAAATCAATTACCAGGCAAAATGAGCAAAGGCCTTATTGGCTTCAGCCATTCGATGGATGTCCTGTTTTTTCTTAACCGCTGTTCCGGTATTTTTGGAAGCATCCAGCAATTCAGCGGCCAGTTTTTGAGCCATGGGCTTGCCTTTTTTAGCCCGCGCTGCCTGAATCAGCCAACGTATAGCCAGAGTGAGCCGTCTCTCGCCGCGCACTTCCCGAGGCACCTGATAATGAGCTCCGCCAATTCGGCGCGACCTCACCTCAATTAAAGGAGAAGCGTTTTTAATCGCCTGGTCAAATATTTCCAAAGGGTCTTGGCCTTTCCCGCCAGAAGCGGGTCCGGTTGTTTTCTCTAATATTTCAAAAGCGCCGTAAAATATCTTCTGGGCGACTGATTTTTTACCATCTTTCATTAGATAATTAATAAATTGAGCCACTAAAGTATTATTATACTTAGGGTCAGGATCAATTGTTCTTTTAAATTTTTTCTTTCTACGCATAAAATTTATTTTATTTACTCTCGTGTTTCAAGGACTGTCCTTGTTCAATCTTATTCAATTGGTTTAACTTCGGCCGCTTCCGGCTCGGCAGCTTCTGTTTCCGCTTTCTTTTCCTTGCCTGGCTTCTTAGCTCCATAGCGGCTTCTTTTTTGTTTGCGGCCTTCTACCCCTTCACTATCTAAAACACCCCTGACAATATGGTAACGCACCCCGGGCAAGTCCTTAACCCGGCCACCCCGCAACAGAATCACTGAATGCTCCTGAAGATTATGACCAATGCCGGGAATATAGGCAGTGACTTCCATGCCATTAGTTAATCTAACTCGAGCCACTTTGCGCAAGGCGGAATTTGGTTTCTTGGGAGTAATTGTTTTGACGCTTAGACAAACGCCTCGTTTAAAAGGTGAAGGAGATTTTTTCGGTTTGTTTTTAAGCAAATTAAAATTTCGCCAAAGAGCTGGCGCCTTTGGTTTTTTTCTCGCAATTTTTCTCGGTTTTTTAACTAATTGATGAATGGTCGGCATAAAAAAAATAACCCACTTAATTAAAATAACAGATTATAAGCATAGTGTCAAACTATAAATATTTTTTGGGTGCTCGACCGGGCTTGAACCGGTAACCGCCAGAACCACAATCTGGAGCTCTACCAATTGAGCTACGAGCACCATTAGTCCGCCAAAGGCGGACATAATATTTGTTTGCCAATCACTTCACTCTTGGACAAATATTATGCGCGCCTGGCAGGACTCGAACCTACGACCTAGGAATTAGAAGTTCCTCGCTCTATCCACTGAGCTACAGGCGCTCAACTATGATACCATAACGCAAAATCACCAAAAAGTCAAAGTGTATTACCTAAAAGGGTCGGAGTAATTAGTTAGCCTGATTCGGACTAAATTCTTTAGCCGGATATCCAAATTATTTAATACTTTTTCCAGAGTTTCCTGGTCAATAACAACTTTTTCAATGGTTGGCTCTGGCTGAGCTTTCATGGTTAAATAAACGTATTGATAATAAATCAAAAGATTAAGACAAATTAACAAACCAAAAATTATCCCTAAAATTACCAGGTAATGTTTCCTTAAAAAATTATATGCTGCGGTCAGGGATAGTTTCTTAAGTTTAAGAGTTTTCATTGTGTATAAATTTTAATACTTAAAATGGTTTCTAAATCGCCTTCTTCTAAAGGAAAACTAAATCTAACCAAATCCTTAGTGGCTAATCTTTTAATAGCTAAATTCTCTATTTCTACCAA
>Ga0307443_1001008_pt1 | contig 17346 bp, 11 predicted proteins | sample SalMarSW160220MG_FD_202148 | JGI IMG/M metagenome (GOLD analysis project Ga0307443, IMG submission 202148) | Salt marsh sediment microbial communities from the Plum Island Ecosystem LTER, Massachusetts, United States - SW1601-220 | ecosystem: Environmental > Aquatic > Marine > Intertidal zone >... | reverse complement strand
CATTCTTATTTATATCGTATAGAACAATATTCGAAAGTGTATCATAAACCTCTACAGTTCTTCCGGGTATTGCGTGATAGCTCTGGACGATATTATTCACAGAGAAAGCAATATAATTTCCCGAGGGATGCCAGGCAGGATACATCCCGTTGGCAATTGTCTTATTGGTTTTAGTGTTTATTTTAGAGAGTTTATCATCCCGATATATGACAGTTCCCGCGTGTTTACTTCTCATATGAAACATCATGGTTTTGCTGCTGTTTTTGCAAAATGTATGGCAGTTCATACAGTTACCGTCACTCACCTGGTTAAGTATAAGCGGTGTGACTTTGTAGCTTTCAAGATTTCTCTGATATATTCCCATTATGTTCCAGGTCTCGAATTCCGGATCAATTAATCTGTATACCAGGTATTTATCAATGGAATCCCGTGCAACATAATTGGTAATTGTATTGAATTTCACCCATTTCCCGGATTTCTTCACCACAATGTCCACGAAGAACTCCCCCGAAACTGAACCCGATAATAGTCTGTGCCATTTCTTCTCAGGAATGATTATACTGCCATTCCCTGAACTGACTATAAAATCAATCCCGTTTGAGTTATAAAATCTGGACAGGTATTTATCAGCGGTTTCATTTACCACGAAATTCAGGGGAGCAATATTTGGCGGAATTGTAACTGATGTATAATCCGGATTTAAAACCGCATCCTGTTTTAATTCATCATAAGCAGGCATTCTTTCATTGCAGCTTGTTGCAGTAAAAAGAATGATAAAACAAAACATATAAAATTTTGCAATCCTTGCCGCTGTAAGTCTCTTTCTTGTCATCATAGTCAGTTATTGGGGGAATTGCAGATAGTACCAGTAAGTATTCCCGTATTTTTTCCTTAGTCCATAAGCAGCAACCTTGCGGTCGCTTCTGTATGCGGTGTAAGCCCTGGCATAATCGTTAAACCTGTTAATCGTCTCCGGCCTGAATGAATATCCTTCAGGAATAAAATTTTCATTTTCATAGAAATTATAAAAGATCAATGCTTCTTCAATATGTAAAGGCATTCTGTTATAGCCGTAATATTTCAGATTTTGAACTGCACTGGCAAAACCATCAAGGTTCCTGTCGAGAAGCAGGGAAGCCAGCAGATATTCGTAAGCCATTTTATTTTCAGGATGGTTTTCCAGAAGATCCTGCAGATTCAACCCGTTTACCGCTGAAAAGAAATTGGTATTGACCCGCAAATCACGGTACTCGGATAGTTCATGATCTTTTCCCATAAGGTCAGGATCAGACAGATATCTTATGTGTTGCTGTGCCCATTTCCTGTAAAAAAGAGTTTTGTTCAGCAGGCTGAGATATTTTTGTGCGATGTCATAATTTCCATTTACAATACACCCGACAGTTAATTTCTTCAGGGAACGCGGATTCAGGCCTTTTGCCACCAGAGCCTCAAAAGCCCAATGGATTGATTCATTATTATACGCTAACCGGGAAAAGACTTCTCCTCCGAAGAAGAGATTTAAATTACGCTGCCATTTCAGCCTTAATCCCTGCGAACCGATCTGAGGATAACAGAACATCCTGTCCATCAGTTTCCCCGACTTATATAAAGCCAGGTTGGTATAATAAATTACGAGAGTATTATATCCCGGGTAACGGTCTGACAGTTTAAGAAGCTTATCCCATTCAGCCCGCTGAGCATAATGATCAACTCCCAGCATCATATCTGCCATTTTATTATAAGCACGCTTGTAGATCACAAAAGCCATCAGGACAATTATTACAATACCTGCTGCGACATTTATGATACTCCATGGTAATAACCGGTTTTTCAGGGATTTAGCCTTATCAATAAAAAAACCTGCCAGTAACATGGCTGGTGTCCAGGCAAATAACAAAATCAGTGCATACAGGAATAATGAATGCAATTCAGAAATAACAGGATAGGTAAAGATCTTATCGGGCTGGATATAAAAAATAAGCCGGGCACATAAATAAGGTATCAGTACTCCCGTTATGACATATAAAATAGTAATGATATAACGTTTTTTCTCTTTCCTGAAAAGCAATTCGTGCAGTATACACAATATTATTACCGAAATAGAAAAGCCTCCTGCAAGTATGTATAGAACGGGCCAACCCGCAAAAAAGAGAATATAGCGGTTTGAGGTCTTCTTTACTGTAATATATAAAGCAAAAAAAGATAAAAGTAATAAGAAGCCTATAGCCTGGTTAAATGTGAATAATTCGCTGCTCTGCAATATTGCAAGAAGCCACACTGGAACAAAAGATATAATTACATTATTTAAATTGTGTCTTTTAAATATGTAAAATGAAAGAATAAAAACAGCAAACGCATTCAGTGTATAGATAAATGCCCCCACCCATGAAGAATAAAAAAACTGAGTGAAAAAGCTGCCTGAATAATCTGCGAAAACTCCGGGTAAGGAAAACTTTTCTTTAAGAAAATCGAGGCTCCAGATAAATAGCTGGCTTTGTTCAAGATAATGGATATGATAAGGGTTTAATAAAGCAAAATACAGGAAGTAAATAACAAACAGTATACCTGTAAGAATATATCTGATATTCCTGCTTTTTACCTGTCGTATCATCAGTGAATAATTCATCAAAATTAATTAAATAGTTGAAGTTACAGGGCTAAAAAGAGTTAATTAACCTTAAAGAAAAGGTCTATAAAAATAAGGGCCATAAAAGAAGATCTTCTATGGCCCTATATAAATCGGATGAACATTTTCAGATCATCAATAGCCAAAGTTTTGTATAAGCTTCTGATTCCTGTCTATTGCAGCCTGTGGAATCGGATTGAAATACATTTTCTGCGTAAATACGTGCGGATGGTTAAGTGAAACAGGTGTATATGTCCATACTCCGCTGTTATCGTCAGGTACAGTATTCTCGATAAGCATTCCGTGAAGGTCTTTGTTCATCTCGGTCATTGCATCCTTCCAGCGCCACAGATCATACAACCTGTGACCTTCATATACCAGCTCGATTCTCCTTTCACGTTTAATGGCATCACGCATTTCAGCCTGTGTCATACCTGCAGCAAGAGCAGGAAGATCTGTTCCCGGTCGCTCCCTGATGGCATTAATTGCTTCATAAACAGATGCATCCGGACCAACTGCTTCATTCTGAGCTTCAGCATAGTTCAACAGTACTTCTGCATAGCGGTAATATACATAATTCCTTCCGTCCTGGTTACCGCCTCTCGGATGAGCATTATCAAGTCTCTTCTTGAAATAATAACCGGTATTGCCGACATCATCAGCTCCAAAGTCGATCTGGTTCCTGGAAGGATGAACCTTGTCGATCCTGGTATAAATTACATCAGCTTCCGTCATCCAGTCCTGTTTGTAGGTTGCTCCGTCATAAACGATGAAGTCATAGAATCGATTTTCACGGCCGACATAAGGATCCTGTGGATCATAGCCTGAAGCAGGATCGTCAATATCAAGCCCGTTTGCCATCTGGTACTCATCAACAAGCTCCTGGGTAGGACAGTAGTTCCCCCACGTGTAGTAGGTTCCCAGAATCCATACCGGGCCTCCGTATGTATCGAAGGTCTGAGCCATAGTTGTTGGAACGTGCTGTCTGTCCCATATAACCTCTGAATTGTATTCATTGGCTTCATGCCAGAACAGAGTCATAGGAGAGAACAGTTGATACGTTCCGGTACCCTTATGCCCGTATGTGTCAATGAACTGCTTGTTGGTTGCAGCTGCATCGGCCCAACGTGACAATTGATAATCCGCAAAAGCCTGCAGGTTATCGGAAGTACGCGGAACAGCCGGATCGTCTGAATTATATGCCGGGCTTGCTGCAAAGAGCTGGAGCCATCCCTTAAGGCACAGAGCTGCACCAAGAGTGGCTCTTCCTGCATCTGCATCACCTTTTGTGTATTTTACAGGCAGGTAGCCATTAGTAACTATTGAGCTCAACTCACTGATGATGTAATTGAAGGTTCCCTCGAATGAGCTTCTCGGAATTAACATCTCGTCCTCGGACATTGTCAGCCTGTCCTGCGGTTCTGTGACCAATGCAAGACCCCCTAGTTTCATAAATATTTCACTGTAAAAATAAGCCCTCAGAAATCTTGCCTCATCGATACGTTTATTGTACCAATCTGTTGAGTAGTTTGCCTTATTTTCAGTTATTTTGGCCATAAACGTATTGAGCCTCCTGACCGTGGTATAAATGGTTTGCCAGCCTACATAGGAGGAAGGACCGGTTGTCCCAAACCATACTGAACCACCGGCACCGCCTGCAGGGTCAACTATTCCTTTCTTCCAGTTATAGGAAGTATAATAGAAACCTGCATCATTGTCAGACGTAAAGTTATCGAGGTTATCAGGCTGATTACCCTTACCCTCAAGCTGACCGTAGCAGTTATTCAGGTATATGTCTGCGTAACTTTCGGTACCCCACATCGTTTCTTCCATCAGCCTTGATTTATCGGTAGTTTCGAGGTAGTCTTCCTGATTACAGGAATAATTACTTAATAGTATTAATCCTATAAATGCAATGTTCCTTATTGTTTTAAACTTTATCATAGTATTATAATTTTAGAAGTGATAATTAGAAGGTTACATTTGCACCAATTGTGTACGACTTCATCGTAGGATAACCAGTACCATCAGTGAAGTTATAAGGTACTTCCGGATCCATAAATTTAAGTCCACTTATCGTTAACAGATTCTGGCTTGCAATATAAACCCTGATACTTTTGATCTTCAATTTCTGCAAAACCGATTGCGGAAGAGTGTAGCCGAACTGGGCATTCTTAAGTCTCAGGTATGAAGCGTTCTTCTGCCAGAACGAGCTTCCCTGCGTGCTATTGGCAACAGGGCTGGGCCAGCAGATCGGGTATTTGGCATCCTGGTTATCAACTGTCCAGCGGTCGTTATAATATTCATAATCGGCGTTACTATTATTGTTATAGAACGGGAATGTCATAAAGTTCAGAATATTATATGAGGTCATCCCTGCTCCCTGGAAGAACAGACTGAGGTCAAATCCCTTCCAGTTAGCGGTTCCGGTTATTCCGAAAGTCATCAACGGATAATCGCGAGGATAGCCAATCTCACATTCGTCATTGCTGTCAATTTTGCCGTCAGGTACCCCGTCCGGACCGCTGATATCTTCGTATTTAATGTCACCCGGATGCAATATACCCCACTGGGTTACAGGATATTCGGATGTGCTGATTATACCATCGCCGTTTGTGTCTTCGGATGTTGAGAACAAACCGAGAGCTTTGTAACCAAAGACAGTACCGTAAGCTCTTCCTGTACGCCTGCGGTTAGGATTATCATAAGTGGCAGAGGTTTCGAATGTTTCAACCATCTTATTCCTTGCTATGCTTATATTACCATTCACATCCAGCCTGAGACCGTTCTGAAATTCTTTCCTTGAGCCCAGAGTCAATTCAAAACCGAAGTTATCCATCTTACCTGCATTCTCCTCCGCCAGTCCTAAACCATACTCATAAGGTACGGTAATTGCAGGGCTCAACAACATACCGCTCCTCTTTTCATAGAAGAAGTCTGTTTCAATTCTTACTAAGTCCTTCCACAAAGAAGCTTCAAAACCCACGTCTGATTTCTGAGAAACTTCCCATGTGATATTCGCGTTATTTTCAGTATTGACATAAGCTCTTTGAACCATTGTTCCGGTTCCGAAAGCATAACCGTTTCCTTCGAGTGTATAACCGGAAAGATACTGGTATGCCGAACCTGCCAGGTTACCTGATTTACCCCATGATGCCCGCAGCTTCAGGTTAGTGAGCCAGGCAAGACCACTCATAAAGCTCTCTTCCGAAATTCTCCATCCAACCGAAAAGGCCGGGAAATATCCCCATCTTTTACCGGGTGCAAAATAGTAGTGCCCGTCATAACGCCCTGATGCCTCAACCATATACCTGTTGTCGTAGTTCCATGTAAGCCTGTAGACGTATCCTATCTGCGCGTTTACCTCTGACGAACCTCCGTTGTCGTAATCAGTTTTGTTAGAACTTCCAAGGCTCATCTCATCGACTGGAACTCCAAAATTATTCCTGCGAGCTTCCAGATAGTCATAATCACCGTTCCTTGCTTCTGCAACTACAAGGCCTGTAACATTGTGCTTGCCGAACGAGTTGCTGTAATTAAGGTAAGCCTGGTAGGTATAAGTCCTCCATCTTGAATCTCGCTGAGTCAGGTATGTATATGCCGGAACGTTACCTTCCTGTGTGGATATCGATCTTGACCAGGTACGCGGAGTGGCATTAAGGTCGATTATATAATAATAGAAAGGCGTATGCCATCCTTTAGTATATAATAACCTTGCATCATAGCTGAATACTCCTTTAACGCTTAAGCCTTTAATAAAAGGAAGTTGCTGTTCAATAGACAGTGAGGTTAGGATAGTATTATTATCGTCAAATTCGTAACCGTCGCCTTTGAGCACTGCAACTGGTGAGTTACCAGCAAACTGGCCCCACAGGCCGTTTGAATACCAGATTGCTTCTGTCGGTATGAACTTGTAACTGTTCCTGAAAAGCTGGTTTGCCGATGATGCAACATCAAGGTCATTCCTTCTTTCATAAGATCCGATGAAAGAAGCTGTAATTGTTGTAGTGTTAGTGACTTTTGTATCAAGGTTTAAATTAAAGTTGTACCTCTTATAATCAACCTTATCAAACAGACCAGCCTGACCGAAGTAACCGACACCTGCAAAATATTTCATTTTCTCTGAACCTCCGGATATCTGAAAATCGTGCTTCTGGATCGGAATGTTGAAATTGACCAGTTCTTTGGTATTGCTGTCCGGGTATTTGTCAGGATCGCTGGCGTGTAAGCTGGCATAGTTATCAATGACATCTTGGGCATATGTCAGGGGAGCAGTCGGGTCCACGTTGCGGACTCCCTCATTACGAAGTTTCATATAATCAACCGCATCCAGCAAATTTGGATAATATGTGGGTGTCTGCCAGCCATAATAAGTATTGAATGTCAGCGTCGGCAAGCCTGCTGCTCCTGATTTTGTGGTGATAAGTATAACACCATTTGCACCTCCCATCCCGTATGGTGCAACTGCAGCGGCATCTTTAAGTACAGTAACTGATTCAATAGTTGAAGGATCAATCTGGTTCAGGTTACTTACAAGTACATATTTTTGGAGACCTCTGTTATACTCGGCTCTACTTCTTACTATACCGTCAATAACTATAAGGGGAACACCCGAACCGGTAGTGGCAATACCCCTGATATAAATATCAGAGTTATCCGAACCGGGCTGTCCGCCGTTCTGCCTTGTAAGCACCCCGGCAATCTGACCTGCCATTGCGTTCGTAATATTTGATACCGGGACTTTTGAAACCACATCGCCTTTAACAGCGCTTACAGCTCCTGTAATTGTTGTCCTTTTCTGAGTACCGTAACCAACAACTATTACTTCTTCAAGACTTTCGAGTGTCGGTTCAAGAGTCACTTCAATTGTAGTTTTTCCGGCTACCGGTATTTGTTGCGATACAAATCCGATAAATGATATCGAAAGAACGGCATTCTCGTCGGGTACCGTGATGTTGAACTTACCGTCCGCATCTGTCAGCGTACCTAATGTCGTCCCTGCTATCTGCACCGTGGCGCCGGCCAGAGGTTCGCCATCTGAGCCTCGTACTGTTCCGGTTATCCTCCTTTGATCCTGAATAGCGCTTAAGTCAGCATTTCCGTTATCGCTGACAACCGCTATTGTACCCGGATCAGCGACGTAAGAATCCTGCGCGCTTACATTACTCTGGAAGAAACCCAAAACTACAATAAAGCCCATCAGAGCCCAGAACCTGTTTAGGATCTTCAAGCGAGATTTTAAATCCGCCCTTTGTAGAGAACTGATTTTTTTCATAATGTAGATTTAAGTTATTTAAAGAATTTTACATACTAAAAAATACGTCCATTTAGTTAATAATTCTAACCAATGGAATTAAAGAAAATGAATAGGTCGATTAATTGAATTTAAGTAGGGCAATTATATTCCATAGGCAAAGATTTGAAGGTTAGTATTTTAAGAGTTTATAAAGAATCAATAATTAGCCTATTTAAAACCCGGTAACAAAATAATACACTAAATTATATATTTTTTTCCTTAAATACCAAACATTTTCAAATAATATACTCGTATTCTTGAAAATTTTATAGCATTTGATAAATTTTGTTCTTTAACGAAACGGATTTCGTGGATGTCGTGTAGCAACAGGCGTGTTTGGGATAATATGCACATAATCAATCGGGAGCGGCTTATCATCATTATCTATTAATCTCAATGAAATTTCACCTTTTTTTGTAATGTTTTTCTCGCTTATTCTTCCTGTCCTGTACAAAATATTTTTTTCTCCATTTTTTTTGTAAAAATAAATGGATTTGGAAATAAATCCGGTCTGCCCTTTAATGAAGCTAACCAACCAATTGCTACAGAATCAGGAAAATGCATAGCCACATTGTATTTTGCATTGACAAACTCTCTGGCTAAGCCTGCATTTTCAGTTTTTCCAAAATCTTCATTGATCAGGCCTATGTCTACGTTTAATTCACTAATTTTTATACCGGTATACTTATCAGTCTGAAAGGGATCGGTATCACCTGTATGAAAAATCGATTTGCCCTTACAACAAATAAGAAAAGCAATATTCTGTACGTCTTTAAATCTCTCCCCGACATGCGGAAGTCTGCAAGCATGTATCTCAATATTACCAATATGAACTAATTGTGAAATATAAGGCTCAGGAGTGCATTCAATTATACGTTCCTTTATTTTATTATAGATAGTCTCATTTTCACTAAGGCTGTCAATTACTTGTTGCGGACATATTAATTTGGCAGATGGATTATTCAACATACAAGTCAAAACCATTTCTTTATCAAAATGATCTTCATGTGTATGAGAAACTAATATCAGGTTTATGTTATCAAACGGATATTGATTTGATACCAGAAGTCTTTGTGTACTTGTATCTGGTGTAGGATAACGATTGTGGCCAAGTTTAAATAATCCGTCAATGATAATCTTCCGGTCATCTAATTCTATCAAAAATCCGCAGTTTGCTATATAAGTAAGAGATATGCAGGCATTGTCGCAAAGTACCCTGTTATTTATCAAAATAAATAAGAAAAATATTTGAATCAGGGTTCTTTCCTTAATCATTAGAATTCTTTTAAGAGGTTTATAATTATGGCTTAAACTTATTTTTTGCCCAGGTGATAAAGTGACTGATGTTTGGTGTATCCGTATGACCTCCATCGTGTTGTCGCCAGGCCAATTCGCCATCGAGCATATCCACGTTAACAGCAGGCATCTTCTCTTTCATATAATCATTGGAAACACCAAGATCCTTTGCACCAAGAAGTTTGAAGATAGTACCATCTGCTGATATTTTGCAGGTGTAATTTGAGCACCTGCATAGCCTGAAAGCAGGACAAATAATGAGATGAGATATTTTTCCATAGCAACGAAATTTTGAAGTGAAAGTACTAATTCTGTTCTAAAAGGCGAAATAAATGACATGGAAATTATTGTTGCAGTTTGCACAGTGCAGGCTGAACAATCTATTATATGATGGCGACTTTAAAATTTCTTCTGACTTCGGAGTGAAATAAAAAGCTTATCTTTATGATCTAAAAAAATCATTAAAATGAAAACCAGATTATTCTTACTGTTACTTTTATCTATTATTGCGTTTTTTGATATCTCTGCCCAGAAAAGCCATAAAAAAATTACCATAACCGGGATAGTAACCGACTTTTACAACAGCCCGGTTTCCGGGGCTTTTATAATGGTTGATGGAAAAACCACCACGCAGAAAACTGATAGTAAAGGACATTATAAAATTAAAGTTAAACCATCGGCTTTGCAGATAGGTGTTTTCACAACTATCACAGGAGCAAATGAAGAACCTATTGATGGAAGAACAGTTGTAAATTTCAATCTCGACAAGTATCTTCCTCAAACAGGTCCTGACTCGAAGGATTCGGGACAAGAGGTCGTTAACGTCGGTTACGGTGTTTCCAAAAAAAAGGACACGACAAAACCTGGTACTAAATCTGATGTCAGCGGTAAAGAATATACATCGTTTTCCGATATTTATGAGATGATCCGGACTCTTCCAGGTGTTATGGTAAACGGCAGTAATGTTACCGTAAGAGGAGTTCAGTCTACGGGAAATACATCTGCGTTATTTGTTGTCAATGGAACTGTAGTAAGATCGATCAGCGGAATCGATCCGGCAATGGTGAAATCAATTGAGGTGCTAAAGGGGCCATCAGCTTCAGTGTATGGCATGGAAGGGGCAAACGGTGTTATAGTTATCCAGCTTAAATGAGGGAATCAGACCGGGTAATAATCACTTCTTATATTTTTTTCGAAGACTAGAAACCTGGTGTCTTGGTGCCTTTGTGGCATTTCCTTTCAGCCACCAAGACACAAAGGCACAAAGCTTCACAAAAAAATCATTTAGATCATTCTTCTTATTGGAAAAGTCAGTGACCTTGACCATAGTTGGCCGAAATGAATTGACCAACAAATGTTGAAGTTAAATACTTGGTGTTTATATATGATAATTAATCTGGCCGGCCAAAGGTGGTCATAATTACCGGATTTTGTATTATATAGTAATATTAAACCAAAAAACTACAAAAGAGTTGTTATTTTTCTTAATTTTTCCCTGGTCTATATATATTTGTAGCCTGATTGTAAATCATAAACTTTGGAGTATGCAAGTTACCGTAACCAGAAAGGATAGTAAGTTTCTCCCTGATCCCAGCAGAGTAATCGCCCGTTTTCTTTATACTACCAATGAAAGAAGTAAAGATATTATTCGTGATGTGATAGCTATGTCTGATGATGAGGTAAATATAGCATTAAGCCAGGTGCTGAGAGGTTATGCCAGGCGTCACAGGAATATTTCATCAATATTTGAAACACATTATAATAAGCTGGATCATCTGTTTAAAGAGCTGAAAATAAAGCAAAACAATAATGATAAATCGCGGAAAGCCCTTATAGGTTCATATTTCACAATGGAATATTCCATTGAATCGGCAGCTTTTTTTAATCCATCGATTGTAGAAGATCCCGATCAATCGGAATTAGGTCCGGATGAAAAAAGAGTGATCTTTAGTTTCAGGGCAACCGGTGAAGGACATATTTCATCCATTGTTTTTCGTTCAGGTATTATTGATAAGAACAGTGACCTGACTGTTGAACCTGTCGGAATTATGCTGGCAGAAGCAGAGCGCATAAAAAGGCATAATTACAATAAAAAATCATTTATTAAGAAACTGGATGAAATGCGGGATTTCGATAATAAAATAAGTCCGGTCTTTGTATTGGAAAGACTGGGCGACACTTTTACTTATGGCGAATTGAAAAGAGCCGTGGAAGAGACCAGGAAAACACATGATCTTTCGCCAAATAAAGAATCAATAATCAATCAAATGATGTGGCTCGCTAAATCTCATTATGAACTTGACTTTTCACTTGATTCGGCAATTTCCGAGAGAGTTATTTTTCCTACCTCCGAAACTGAACGAAATGGTATTGAAGATGCACGTTTTGTTAAGTTCACAGGAGATAACGGTGAAATAATTTATTATGCTACCTATACTGCTTATGATGGTATAACAATATTGCCAAAGTTACTCGAGACCAAGAATTTTTATCACTTCAAAGCATTAACCATTCATGGTGAAATTGCCCGGAATAAAGGGATGGCGCTGTTCCCCAGAAAGATTAAAGGTAAATATGCCATGCTGTGCAGGGTAGATGGAGTGAATAATTATATAGCTTATTCAGATAAATTAAATATATGGCGTGAAGCCAAACTTATTCAGGCACCAAAATTTCACTGGGAGCTGATACAGATTGGAAATTGCGGTTCCCCAATCGAGACGGAAGACGGTTGGCTTGTTATTACACACGGAGTAGGGCCCATGAGGGAATACGTATTAGGAGCATCATTATATGATCTTGATGATCCTGAAAAAGAAATTGGCAGGTTAAAGACACCTTTATTGTCTCCAAATGCCGAAGAAAGGGAAGGATATGTGCCCAATGTTGTTTACTCCTGCGGTTCTATTATCCACAATGGCAATCTGATTGTTCCTTATGGAATGTCAGACTGTGCATCTACTTACGCTTCTGTTAATTTAAATGAACTCCTTGATGAACTTAAGAACTCAAAACAGCAGCATTAGTAATGGCAGTTGATATGACTGTTACTTACTTGTTCCCAGAATATTCTTATAGACCTCCAGATATCCTTCGACCATTTTTTCAAGGGTAAATTTTGAAGCTGCCCAGGTCCTGCAGTGTTTTCTGTCAACAGATTTAATATTATTTACTGATTGCACTGCTTCGTCAATACTATTAACCAGAAACCCCGTCTTCCCGTCAAGGATTAATTCCGGCATAGCGCCTTTGTTAAATGCGATAACGGGTGTTCCGCAAAGCATTGATTCGGCAACACTTAATCCGAAAGGTTCTTCAAAGCTAATCGGATGTAAAAGTGCATAAGCTTCACCAAGGAGTTTGTCCCTTTCCCCTGGTCCTGAATTGCCGGCATATACAATGTCATCATCATTAATGTATGGTTTGATCTTATTGTCAAAATATTCCTGATGCTGTATTAAACCGGAAATGATTAGCTTTTTCCCCGATTGCTTTGCTATATGAATGGATTCAGAAGTGCCCTTTTCGGGATGAATCCTTCCGAAATAGAGCAGATAATCTTTTGGTTCAGAATGAAATGTAAATTCATCTGTATTAATACCATTGTAAACGGTAGCAGTGTAATCCAGTTCAGGACTTCGATCAGAATTACTGATAGAAACGTAGTGACTAGTACTATTATACTTTTTATAAACTGAAAGAATTTTTTGAGAAGAAAACCCATGAATAGTAGTTACCATAGGCGTTTTAATCAAACGCGAATAAGTTAGCGGGAGAAAATCAAAATTATTATGAATCAAATCAAATTTTTCTGCCTGCTCCATTAAATGGCTTATATGCAGGCACTCCCAAACTTTAGGATCAAGTTCGGCATCTTCCGAATAAGGCCGTTCACATATATATTCCAGCTTGCCTTTTGTTACTGAATCTCCTGTTGCAAATAAGGTTACATCAATTCCGTTTTCAACCAGGCCTTCAGTAATATTTGAAGCAACCTGTTCCCAAGGTCCATACTTTCGGGGAGGAGTTCGCCATGCAACAGGTGATAAAATGGCAATCTTCATATTTAAGTTTATGAATTAATCAGGTTAACAGTCTTTTTATTAATTTCAACTGATAGCTATAATGCTTTTCTTGAATTTTTCAAACAATGATCAACAAGAGATTCTATATTGGCTGTGCCCACACACATCACTTTGTCGGCGCCACCCCAATAGATTTTAATACTGCCATTTTCTTCGGGAACAGCTCCGCAGGTGAACACTACATTATGTACATAACCAGATATTTCATAGACTTCTTCCGGCTGTAAAATCCATTCATCGCCGACAGCAATTATTTGTGAAGGGTCTTCAAGATTATGCAATGCAACCCCCAATCTGTAAACACATCCGCCCATGGTGGGAAATACGCCGTGATAAATGCTTAACCAGCCTCTGGCAGTTTTAACCGGAGGAGCTCCGGGACCTATCTTCATTTCATCCCAATGATACTTAACGGGCTTCATAATCATTTTTGATTCGCCCCAATACTTCAGATCGGGAGAATAGGAAATCCAGATTGACCAGGTTGATATTTCTGAATGTGGACGGTCGAGACGTGCGTATAAACCGTTAAACTTTTCAGGAAAGATCACAACATTACGGTAATCGGCCTCAGTGATAAGAGAAAATCGTTCAATGGACTTAAAATCCCTGGTTTTTGCAAGACCAACACGTACGCCATGCCTGGAATAGGCACTGTAAGTTATGAGATATTCACCATCGAGAAAAATAATCCGGGGATCTTCAACACCGTACTCCTCATATTCTTTGAATATCCCTTCAGTAGCAGGGATCATGAAAGGTTCTTTATCAACTTTAAAACTAAATCCGTCATAACTTTCTGCCTTGCCTAATATACTTCTTCCGTTAAGTTTATGAGACCGGAAAATCATTATATACCTGTCGTTGAATTTTACAACACCTGCATTGTGTACGGTAGCAACCGGATAAGGAACATCATCTTTTGTAAGGATCGGATTATGCTGATATCTTTTTATTAACATAATTTATAGTTTACTTTTCATCTCAACTTAATTGGTGGCTGTCTTAAATCTATTTTTCATATTCTTCAAATGCCATCAGAACTGTCAGGTGAGAGATTAAATAAGCAAGTGAACTTTCGGCACCCTGGTTTCGATTTACCCCGTAATTTTCAAAACCATCGCAGCAGCCCTTGGTTTCAAAATCGAATAAACTCATTCTGAGATCATTTTCTCCCAGGAACCACATGAAGCAGGTAAATAATTTATTAAGATATTCTTTATCCTTAGTCAGATGAAAAGCCTGGTGATACATTAATATCATAGCGAGGGCATCCACCGGTTGTTGGGCAAACATGGAACGTTCACCATCTTTTTTATACCATTTTTCATTGCCAATAATCGATAAATAACCATCTTTAAGTGTTTTTTCTGATAAAAAGTTCATGGTTCCCAAAGCAGTCTCAGTTATTTTATCATCTTTAAGTATTTCTGCCGAATGTAAAAGAGCGAGTGGCAATATCCCATTATCATAAGCCAGCAATGGTTCAAACCATTTCCAGTCATGAGAGCTGTTTTCTTCATAATGTTTGATCAGCTTACCGGCGAGATTTCTTAATCTTTCGGTCATTGAATCATCATTGGGATTTCTCCTGAGGTAATAACTGATTCCCACCATTGAATTGGCAATACCCCTTATAGACTGGAGTTTTTCAAAGTTTGGAGATGCATTAAAGAAAATTAATTTCCCGGTCTGGTAATAAGCATCGTTAGGTGCACTGGCAAGCAGATATCCGAGTGCCCAGATAGTTCTTCCGAAAGAATCTTCCGAACCTACCTTATCGAGAAAGTTCCGGTTAAAACTCAGGAAATTCCTGAATGTACCGTCTTTGTTTTGCATGTAGTGGATATAGCTTAAATATATTGGAGATAATTCCAGGGCCAGAACATCCCTTTTTTGCCTGTATGCCATGAGGACCATAAGCAAGGCTCTTGCATTATCATCCAGACTGTAGCCCTCTTTTAAATTTGGGATACCAAATTTTGCATGTTGAATGATCCCTGTATCATCTGTCAAACGCCTAATATGAACAAGCGAAAATGGAGGCAGAATAAGCGGGTCAAGAATGGTTTCTTTTTTTACAAATACTTCCGGTTTATCGGTCAGAATTTTTTTAGCGACTGTAATATATTTTTCTCCGGTTTTATCCCATTTTATTGTTTTACCATAATCAAATGCCTTTTTTCGGAGAATTTTCAATACATCCGGATTATCCAGCAATTCAATTATAATAGTTGAAAGTTCATTTGAATCATCAAAGTTAAAAAGCCTTCCCCTTCCATCAGTCAGTAATTCTGTTGCATGCCAGTAAGGTGTTGAAACAACAGCGGAACCTGTACCTATTGCATAAGATAGTGTACCGCTGGTAACCTGAGCCTCATTCATATAGGGTGTAACATAAATATCAGATGCAGATAAATATTTGAACAATTCTTTTTGATTAATGAACTCATTCAGGAAAAAAACATGTTGGCTCAGGTTAAGGCTCTTGACCAGATGTTGAAGATAAATACGGTATTCTTCGCCGGAATACCGAAGAACATTCGGATGAGTTTTCCCCAAGATCATATATAAAACCTCAGGATGCTTTTCAATAACTTTAGGTAACGCTTTTATTACAGTTTCAATCCCTTTATTCCTGCTGATAAAACCAAAAGTAAGCAGGACCTTTTTATTTTCGAGATGGAATTCCTTTTTGGATTGTGACTTGTTAAACTGAATATCAGGCACTCCGTGTTCAATATATTCAACTTTCCTTTTATCTACATTATAGATAGTTGTAAGAAATTCAATGGCTTTATGGCTCATTACAACAATTTTACTGGCCATTTTGCATATTTCCACCAATATGGCTTTTTCGTTGTAGGAGGGGGTTTTGATAATTGTGTGTAGAGTAACTATCAAGGGAATTTCAAGTCGGTGAAGCAAAGGAAGAATATATACACCGTTTTGTCCGCCAAATATACCAAATTCATGTTCCAGAATACAAAGGTCAGCACCGCTGAGATTAATGAATTTTACTGCCGATAAATAATCTCTTTGATGCTCCTGTCTTATTGTTAGTTTGACTTCTTCAGGATAATTATATGTTTGTTCATGATCATTCAGAGCTATAACCAATCCTTCAATTGAAGCAATCGTTGTTTTATTACCTGCCTGCCGGAAGGCACGGTTCATTACCATGGAATTGTAGAGGTTCCTGGTAAAAGTACCAATACCACATTCCCGTGGAGGATACGTTCCTATATATGCAATTTTCATAATGTCAAAGATACAATTAATAAACTATCTCGCAGCAGAGCTGACAACGTATCAAAACAAAGATAATTACTGATTATGTATCCTTTAAAAGTCATTTGCAATGCCTTACGCCTTTACATATACTTGTATTCAGCTTTCATCTCTATGACGAACAATTGTATTAACCTCAGAACTCTACAGATCATTTATCTGGCTGGGCTTGCCTGATTAATTATATGGATAGGCATTTTATGAATGACAGTGAAAAAACAGAGCGAATTTGACGCTCCCGCTTTCACTCTGTTTTTGTTGTGCCACCAGGAATATATCATGGAATGTTTAAAGCTACCTTTAAATCTGCATATTCAAAACTTGGAAAATAGCAGTTTTTAACATTGTGGAACAAATGTGGAGAAATTAAAAACGCAACTATCTGATATTATGATAATTGCGTTTTCATTTTGTCGGGGTGAGAAGATTGCCCTGATCCTCACTGCGTTCGGTCAGGGCGGACTTCCATGTGGCCGATCTAAAAGAAAAAGCCTTTAATTCGCTCCGCTCATTAATGTCTTTGTTTTTTCAAAATGCTTTTGAAAGCAAGCTTTCAACGCAATGAAAAAACAAAGCCTCCCGCTTTCGCGGAAAGGCTTTTTCTTTTGTCGGGGTGAGAAGACTCTAACTTCCGACCTCGGAGCCTGTCCCGAGTACTCGGGATCCCGAATCCCGATAAGAAATTGTCGGAGAGGCGGGATTTGAACCCGCGACCCCTACGTCCCGAACGTAGTACGCTACCGGACTGCGCT
>Ga0307443_1001002_pt1 | contig 17388 bp, 18 predicted proteins | sample SalMarSW160220MG_FD_202148 | JGI IMG/M metagenome (GOLD analysis project Ga0307443, IMG submission 202148) | Salt marsh sediment microbial communities from the Plum Island Ecosystem LTER, Massachusetts, United States - SW1601-220 | ecosystem: Environmental > Aquatic > Marine > Intertidal zone >... | reverse complement strand
CCCACCCTGACCTTCGCCTTGGGGATGACCTCGATGCCTCCCGACTCGCCGTGATAGTGCGTCTCCTTGTATTCAAAGCGGGCGTTATTGCCGATTTCGATGTCGGCGTCCATCTTGTGGATGACCTTGACCGCGTTGGGGAAGATGCAGTGGGCGATGACGCTGACCTCGCTGTTAGGCTTGGCATCCACCTTCATAATGATTTCCTGTTTGCCCTCCTTGGGCAGGAGGCCGAAACAGAGGTGGACGGGGCGGGCTATCTTAGCGCCCTCTTCCACGGTGAGCTTGACGCTGACGCCACTCTTGGTTTCTTTAGTCTCTATCTTTAAGCCCTTGATGTCGTCGCTGGCCAGCACTTTATTTTCGTGCACGACCAGCTTGGCGACATCCTTAGTCTCAAGTACGCGCTTATCGCCGCCAGCCTTCTCGTAGGCGTCAATCATCCCCTGGTATTCTTTTTCCACTGAATAGCCAATCATCTTAGTTAATGTGTCGGCTCGTTAATGTGGGGGCAGGTCAGGCAGTTGTTCTGGAACCACTGGCTGCTTTCCGCCGCCGGTCCGGTCCTGATTATGGTGCCCGCGCATAATATCGACACCCGGTGGGCTATTCCGGTCACCCTTTCGCTGTGGGTGATGAGCAGTACCGAAGAGCCCTGCTTGTTCATCTCGATGATGCCGTTGAGCAGCAGGGGCATGGCGACGATGTCTATGCCCGAGTCGGGCTCGTCGAGTATGGCTAATTTGGGGCGCATCGCCAGCACCGAAGCCATCTCGATTCTTTTCCGCTCGCCGCCGCTCAAAGTGGCGTCGATGTCTCTATCCATGTATTGCGCCGGCTCCAGCCCCACCGTCAACAGAAAGCGTTCGAGCTGGTCGGCCTGGCCGTTATGGCTGCTTAAACTCAGGTAATCCCTGACCGTCAGCCCCTCCACCCGCGCCGGCTCCTGCCAGGCGAGGGTGATGCCTTTTTGCGCGCGCTGGGAGACAGAGAGCTTGGTGATATCCTGCCCCTCGAAGGTCATCCTGCCCGCCGTGGGCTGGTAGTTGTTCGTCCCCATGATGAGGTTGGCGATGGTGGTCTTGCCCGTGCCGTTTTCGCCCAGGATGCCGTGGATTTCGCCACGGTCAACGTGCAGGTTGAAATCGTTGATTATCTGTTTGCCGTTTAGCGTTAGCTGAAGCTTGGCCACATCCAGCATGCCGTCACCTCCAACCACTGTCAAACAGTATAATCTATCGGGTTGATAAACTCAATTGGCTGGGTTTCTCGTCCCACCCAATACCCACCCTACAGAGGTGTCACCTCTATATACTTCTCTCCCCACCTCGTTTCCCCCTTTGGTAAAGGGGGATTTCCCCACCCCGATTTTATCTATTCCCGCCCGCCGCCCTTTAAGGTAAAGAGGGGGCTATGCCCCCTCTTAAACACCCCCAAAAGCACGGCTCAAGGACAGACTTTTGTAGGGTGGAATGGTGGGGATACGTAGCCCCGGCAAGAATTCTAGAGGGAGAATACCCTCTAAGGGTGGGTAGGGTGGGTCAAAACAACGTACGCAAACAAAGGTGGAATTAGGGGAAGAAAAACTTGGGGGTTAACCTTTGCTCATATAACCTCTATCTGCTATCATCAAACCGTATGGCAACAGGCTATGTCTATCACCCCATCTATCTCCAGCACGACACGGGCCAGCACGTGGAGGTCGCCGCCCGGCTGGAGGCGATTATCTCTTACCTGGAGAAAACGGGGCTTACCTCTCAACTGACCCTCATCGAGCCCTGTCCCGCCACCGTCGAAGAAATCGCCCTCGTCCACCAACAGGGCTATATCAAGGAAATCGAAGAGACGGCCGCTAAGGGCGGCGGCTGGCTCGACCCCGATACGGTAATGTCTCCCGAATCCTATAAAGCGGCGCTCTATGCCGTCGGCGGCGTTATCCGTGCCGTGGAGGCGGTGATGGCTGGGGAGGTGGCTAATGCCTTCGCCCTGGTCAGGCCGCCGGGCCACCACGCCACCGCCGGCCAGGCTATGGGCTTCTGCCTCTTCAATAATATCGCCATCGCCGCCAGATACGCCCTCGAAGAATACAAGCTGGAACGTATCCTTATCATCGACTTCGATGTCCACCACGGCAACGGTACGCAGGGAAGCTTCTACGACAATCCGCGGGTGATGTATATCTCCACCCATGAATACCCCTTCTACCCGGGGACGGGGGATATCAATGAGACCGGCAGTGGGGAGGGGAGGGGGGCCAACCTTAATATACCGCTGCCCGCTGGCTGCGGCGACAGCGAATACCTTGAGGTCTTCGAGCAGATTATCGCCCCCGCCGCCCGCCGCTTTAACCCCCAGCTTATTTTAGTTTCGACAGGCTATGACGGCCACTGGGCCGACCCGCTGGCCATGATGAATTTGAGCGTTGGCGGCTTTGCTAAGATGGCGGGGATTATTAAGGGACTGGCCGAAGAGCTTTGCGGCGGGCGTTTGGCGCTGACCCTGGAGGGGGGCTACAACCTCGAAGCCCTGGCCGGTTCGGTAAAAGCCACCTTCGATGTCCTTCTCGGTAATGCCAGCGATGATATCTCGGGCGCACCGCCGCGCCGTTCTGAGCCGCCCGATATCGAGAGCCTGATTGGGGAGATAAAGAAAATACACGGACTCGGCTAGTCGCGCTGGCAGATGTCGGGGGTGAGAGCACACTGCTCACAGTTGCCGTCGCAGGGCTCGATGTGGATGGTGACGCTGGCGGCGGCAAGGCTAGCTTCTATTTCCTGCTCCAGCTCGTCGCATATTCGGTGCGCCTTTTCCACGCTGATATCCTTGGGCACCACCAGATGGAAATCGATATAGCGCTGGCTCCCCGCTTTGCGGGTGCGTATCTTGTGAAAGCTCACCAGTTGCCCGCTGTGTTTCCCGAGGCAGGCGATTATCTTCCTCTCTTCCGTCCGGGGCAACCTGGTGTCAACCAGGCCGCCGAAAGACCTTTTCATGGTCAGGAAGGCGGTGCGGAAGATTAATACCGCCACCAGCAGGGCGACGATGGGGTCGAGCAGGGCGACGCCGGTTATCCTGACCAGTATCAGCCCCACCAGCACCGCCGCCGAGCTGAGCACGTCAGCCAGCAGGTCGCGGGCGGTGGCTTCCAGCGCCAGGGAATCGGTTCTTCGGGCTACCCTCAGGGTGTACCAGGCTACGGCCAGGTTGATGACGATAGCCGCTGCTGTTACATAGATGCCGACGCTGACCAGCTCCAGGGTGGCGCCGCTAATCAGCCGGGTGATTGCCTGGTAGGCGATGGTGCCGGCGGCGATAAAGATTAAGGCGGCGATGACCACGCCGGCGACATTCTCCGCCTTGCCGTGGCCGAAGGGGTGCTCCCGGTCGGGTGGTTTGCCGGCAATCCTGATGCCGATGAAGCCGACGATCGCCCCCGCCAGGTCGATAACGCTGTGGATGGCGTCGGCTCTGATGGAAATGCTGCCGGTAACGATACTGGCCACCACTTTCATAGCTATCAGGAAGCTGATGGCGAAGATAGATAGCTTGGCCGTATTCTCCTTGGTGGCCGGCATTAGTTAGACCTCTTTGGTTTTGGCTTGGGGTAGCAGGATGAGCCGCCCCCACTCCCCTCTCTCCCAGATTACGAGCAGGTTGGGGGCGATAAAGAGTGAGCTGTAAGTGCCGGCGATAATGCCGATGAGCAGGACCAGGGCGAAGTTCTGAATGGTGGCGCCGACGAAGAGCAGCAGGGCTAAGACCACCAGCATGGTAGTAAAACTGGTGTTCACGGAACGGCTCATGGTCTCCACCAGGCTGTTGTTGACCACCATCTCGAAGTTACCGCTTACGCCCCGCTTCAGGTTCTCCCTTATGCGGTCGAAGACGACTACCGTGTTATTGATGCTGTAGCCGATGACGGCCAGAACGCCGGTGATGAACATCAGGTTTATCTCCCAGTTCAATATAGCGCCGAGTATGGCGAAAATCCCCAGCACCACCACTACATCGTGCACCAGGGCGATTATGGCGCAGACGCCGTAGTGGAAGGGTTTGGGCATCTTGCGGAAGGCCCAGGTGATATAGAGCATTATGCCCACGGCGGCAATGCCCACGGCGATAATAGCGTTGTTGGCGGTCTCGGCGGCCACCATGGGCGAAACCGAGTAGAACTCGCGCTCGGTGGCGGGGCCGAAGAGGAAGCTCAGGGCATCCTCCAGCCCCGTCTTTTCCTCCCCGCTCAGTTCCTGGGTGCGGATGATAAAGTCGCCCTCACCGGTGCGCTGGATGATTGAGTTGGCGTAGCCCAGCTCGGACATGGCTGTCTCCAGCTCCGACTGCTCCACCTCTTCGTCGAAGCCAATGGTTAGGATGGAGCCACTGCTGAATTCGACGCCCGGTTTAAGCCCGAGGACGAGCAGGGCGATAATGCCGATAAGGATAATCGCCTCCGATATAATTAAAAACCAAAACCTTTTGCCGGTAACAAACATTATTTCTTCTCCTGATGAGCGCTAAACAAAACCGTCTTCCTGGCCAGACGCGTGCCCACGAAAAGGCGCAGCAGGGTGCGGGTAACCACGATAGCAGTGAACATGCTCACCGCCACGCCGATGAACAGGGTCAGGGCGAAGCCCTGCACCGGTGCGCTCTCGGCGATGCTGCTGCCCAGCCAGAAGAGAATAGCGCAGACAATGAAGGTGGTCACGTTGCTGTCCCTGATGGCGGTCCAGGCGCGGCTGAAACCCGCCTCGATAGCCGCCCCCAGCATTCTGCCTGCGGCAAACTCCTCCTTCATGCGCTCGAAGATAAGCACGTTGGCGTCCACCGCCATGCCGATGGAGAGGATAAAGCCGCCGATGCCGGCCAGCGTCAGGGTGACCGGAATCAGCTTGAATATAGCCAGCACCAGCGCCCCGTAGAAAATGAGCGCCAGGCTGGCGATAACCCCGGGCAGGCGGTAGTAAATAATCATGAAGAGCATGACCAGTATGATGCCGATGATGCCCGCCTTGAGGCTCATATCGACGAAATCTTCGCCCAGGGTGGGCGAAACCGTCTGGTCGTAGAGTATGTTAAGGGGTACGGGCAGCCGTCCGAAGTTAAGCTGGTGGGACAGGCTGGTGGCTTCGTCCAGGCTTAAGCCCTCGATTTGCCCCCGCCCGCTGATAACGCTCTGGATAACGGGGGCGACGGGCAGTCCTTCGTCATCGAGCAGGGCGACGTCGCCGTCGAAGATGGCCAGGTGCTCGCCGATAAGGCGACTGGTAATCTGTTCGAATAGCTCGGTGCCCGTTTCATCCCATTCGAAAATCAGCAGTATTTGTCCCAGGTCGCTGCGGGCGACATAGGTGTTGGCGGTGAAGTAGCGGCTGGTCAGCTCTATTTCTTCGCCGTCAATGACCCCGGTGACGGGCTTCCACCGTCCCAGCTCGTTTTCCCACTTTGCTTCCTCGTCAGCGGCGGCCAGTTCCCCGAACTCCAGTATGTCCACCCTCGCCAGCCTCTCCTTCTCCGTGTCGCTGATGCTGATGCCGGGCAGCTCGACCAGGAGGCGGTCGCTGCCCTGTCTCTGGATAATGGGCTCGGTTACCCCCAGCGGGTTGATGCGGTTGCTCAGGATTTCCTTAGCTCCCTCCATGGCGCTGTCCCGGTCTGCCTCATCTACCCCGGAGAGGTCGGCTTGATAGACGATATGAAGGCCGCCCTGCAGGTCCAGCCCCATCCTCATTTCCTCTCTGTCGAAAAGGGGATAGACCAGGGCGCAGACGGCAAAGGCGAAGATGGCCATTAGAATAAAAAGAACTACGGCGTTTCCTTTAGTCATATCTTTTCACACTACCTCATTAAGCTTGTCAGCCATATATATTAACAGAGTGTCTTCTCGGTTGCCAGTCGCTGGCGGATATAGTCCAGGGCTTCTTCCCGGTCGTTAAGCTCGCCCGATGCCTGCGCCTCGCGCACCGCTTCTAAAATCTCCCCGATGGCGGGCCCCGGACTCAAGCCGAAGATATTGATCAGGTCATTCCCGTCGACCAGCCTGGTGGGCTCCACCAGCTTCTGCTGCTCGAAATGCTTTTCCAAAACGTATTCTACCATCCGGGTGTGCTCTGTCCAGCCCGCCATATCCAGGTTTGGTCCCCGGGTGGCCAGGTGGTCGGCCAGGCTCAAAAACAGTATGTCGATGCCCGCCTCACCGCAATCGCGGAAGTAGCGGTAGATAGCCCGCTGGGTGGGCAGTCCTTGCTGGCTCATCTGCCCCGGCCGCATGTGATAGTTTATCACAATCTCGGCCAGCTTTGCCTCTTTGCCGCTAAAGCGCAACCGGGCCAGTATATCCGCCGCCGCCGCCGCCCCCAGCTTGTCATGCCCCAGAAAATGTGTCCGGCCGTCCTCGCCGACGGCTTTGGTCTCGGGCTTACAGATATCGTGGAGCAGGGCGGCCAGTTTAAGCAGCGCTCGGCGGCGGCTGCCGCCGCCGACCTTTTGGGCGAAGTGCCCGGTCAGCTCGTCCGACCAGGGGACGAGCGCCAACACCTTGTCGCCGCCGTATTGCCAGCTTCCCTGATGGAGAATAAAGTCAACGGCTATCACCGTTTGCAGGGAATGGTCGAAGACGTTCCAGGAATGCTCTTTGGGCTGCTCGACCCCCTTGGCCTTGTCCAGCTCGGGAAAGAGGGCGGTGATTAGCCCCAGCTCGTCGAGGTGGGGCAGAAATCTTTCGGGGTGGGGTACCGCCAGCAGGCGGACTAACTCCTCCCGCAACCTTTCTCCAGCGACATCGGCGACAAGCTGGCACTGGCTCTTGACCAGAGCCTCGGTGGGCTTATCGAGAGCAAAGCCGAGTTCCGCCGCCAGTCGCACTCCCCGCAGCAGGCGGACGGCGTCATCCTCAAAGACGGTCTCGGCGACCGCCCGAATCGTTTTATTTTTGAGGTCGGCCTGCCCGCCGAAGGGGTCGATAAGAGTTAAGTCCTCTCCGCCGACCTCTGCCAGGTCAGCGGCGATGGCGTCTATGGTAAAGTCGCGCCGCCCCAAATCAGGCTCGATGCCGCCCTCGAGGGTGGTAAAATCGAGTTGCCACCGCCCCCCCGACGGCGCTTTCTTATCCATCACCACCACGCGGCAGACGCGGTTTTGCTTATCCAGCAGGACGAATTTCCCCCCCAGGGCATCGGCTATTTTGGGGGCTAGCTCCAGGGCGTCGGCGGCAAGGGCGATATCGATATCGGCGGTGGCTCTCCCCAGCAGGGAGTCGCGGATAAAGCCGCCGACGAGATAGGCTTTAACAAGCCCGCTTAGGAAATCGCTTACCGCAGTTAATATTGATAAAGCCCCGGGCTCGATAGTCAGCTTCATCTTCTCCACCCCGTAATGCTCTAAGGCTAAACTATACTACCAGTCGGCTAAAGTTACAAGGGAAAAATAAAGCAAAAGACCCACCGCCGCTATTTACCAGCATCTATCAGCGTAGGCTGATAGCCTCGGTTAGCGGTGAATATTTACCCTGCGTGGCGGCGTCAGGCGGTTCCCTTGGCCGTGCTCAGGGCAAGACTTTTTAAGATAGTGAGGATACCGATGACAGCGCGCTGCACGTCAATCGGCTCCTGGGCTAGTATCCGGGCCACGTAGGGGTCAAGCTCACCGCCGCCGTAGCGGGTGTGGCTCTCGGCTACGCCCGAGGAAGTAGGAGTTAGATAGCCGGCCAGAGTGAACAGCTCGTTTTCCTCAAAACCCAGAGGTTCGGCGATTTTGCGCAGGATTGAACCTGAAGGGTAGCGCTCGCCTCTCTCGATGCGACCCAGGTGTGACGAGGATACGCCTGACATGGCGCTAAGCTGGCTCAGCGTTAGCCGCTGGGTGACTCTTCCCTGCCTGATTATTTCGCCCAGGTTGGTGCTTCGATTTTGATCCATATCGAGAGAATTATAATTCGCCAAATGGCAAATGTCAACTTTTGGAAAGGGGATAAAATCCGCCATTTGAATAAACACCCCCCTTGACAGTAGGCAATCATATAACTATAATATCGCCAATTGGCGCGGGAGGCTTGAGCCATGCTGCTGAGGACAAGGGTTTTTGACCTATGCCCGGGGAGATATAAGAACCTGTCCGAACTGGCTCAGGCTATGGAAATATCGGTAAGCCAGGTTTACCGCGTGCAGGAAGGCACGCGGAATATCAACTGCAAGTTCATCATCGGCGCTATTAAAGCCTTTCCCGGTTACTCGTTTGACGACCTTTTCTATTTCGTCCCCGAGGTGCCAGCTGGCAAAGAATCCCGCACTGCCGTTGTGGGAAGTCGTCGTTTTCAGGGTTTTGGAGGGTGGTTGGATAAGAAGGTGGTCGAGAAGTCTTGACTATAGTTGGGGAGTCTCGTCCTCGACCTTGTGCAGCTTATCCTGGCTTTCCAGGTGGTCTATATAGAGCATCCCGTTGAGGTGGTCAATCTCGTGCTCCAGCGCCTGAGCCAGCAGTTCGTTGGCTTTAATTCTTATTTCTTTGCCGCTGGCGTCCCGCCCCTTGGCCGTCACTGATTTAGCCCGCTTAATCTCGCCGTAATAGCCGGGCACGCTCAAACAGCCCTCGGTCACCGGGCGCTCGCCGCTGCGCTTAACTATCTCCGGGTTAATCAAGACGATGTTTTCGGCACCGGGGATATCGATGACGATTACCCGCAGCGAGACGCCCACCTGCGGCGCGGCTAGCCCCGCCCGCCCCGGGTCGGCGTGCACCGTCTCCAGCATATTGGCAATTAGCTTCTGGATGGAGCCATCGATAGTCTTGACCCGCTTTGCCTTTTGCTTCAATACCGGGTCGGGTAGGGTGCAAATAGGTAAAATTGCCATCTTAAACCTCGTAACTGTCTCTGACTACAGTTTACCTAAACCAGCCCCATCGGGTCAATGTCCACCGCCCAGCCCGGGGGGAGGGGCAGGGGGGAGAGAAAGGCCGAAAGCTCGGTGCCGCGGAGAATAAGCTGCCAGCGGAAGCGGCCCCGTAACCGGTGGATAAAGGCAGGGGCGGGCCCGATAAGCTCGATGCCGGCTATGCCCTGTGATGCTATCTCCTGGCTTAAGACCCGCTTCATTCTTTCCGATTCCCGCTGGCAGAGGGCGTCGTTGGTATGGCTGTAGGTAAGGCTGGCCAGCTGGTTGAAAGGCGGGTTATGCAATTGGCGCCGATAGTCAATCTCCTGCTCATAAAACGCGGCGTAGTCGTGTTCGGCGGCGGCTCGGATGGCGTAGTGCTCGGGGGCGTAGGTCTGGGTAATAACCCTGCCCCCCAGCACCCCCCGCCCCGCCCGGCCCGCCACCTGGGAGAGCAATTGAAACGTCCTCTCCCCGCCCCGAAAGTCGGGCAGGTTGAGGGCGGTATCGGCACTGACCACCCCCACCAGCGTCACCAGCGGCAAATCCAGCCCCTTGGCTACCATCTGGGTGCCGATGAGGATATCGGCCCGGTGAGCGCGGAACTTGCTCAAGATTTCGTCGTGGGAATGCCTGCCCCGGGTAACGTCGCTGTCCCAGCGCAAGAGCCGCGCCTGGGGGAAGGTGTAGCCCACCTCCTGCTCCAGCCGCTGGGTGCCGATGCCCAGAAACTTTATCCGCCGCCGCCCGCATTTGGGACAGCTCTCGGGTACCTTAATATTGTAGTTGCACTGGTGGCAGACCAGTTTGTCCTCGGTGAGGTGATAGCTGAGGGGGACATCGCAGCGCTTACAGCGCATGACGAAGCCGCAACTGCGGCACTGGATAAAGCTGGCGGCTCCCCGCCGATTGAGAAAAAGGATTACCTGTTCCTTATTAGCCACCGCCTGGCCTATCGCCTGGAAGAGGGAACGGCTGAAGAGGCTCTGGTTGCCCGCCTTAAGCTCTTCCCGTAAGTCAACCACCTCGACCCGGGGCAACGCCGAGCCGTCATAGGGGGTGACCCGCTCCGGTAATTGAAGCAAATGATAGTCGCCCTTTTGGGCGCGGTAAAAGCTCTCGACATCGGGGGTGGCACTGCCCAGAACGACGACGGCTCCGCTCAAATCCGCCAGCTTTAAAGCGGCGTCGCGGGCGTGGTAGCGCGGCGATTTATCCGACTGTTTATAGGTCCACTCCTGCTCCTCGTCGATAACGATCAGGCCGAGCTCGGGCTGGGGAGCGAAGATGGCGCTGCGCGAGCCGATGACCACGTCGAAATCCCCTTTACGTATGCGCTGCCACTCGTCGAATTGCTCGCCTAAGCTAAGCTTGGAGTGGAGCACGGCCACCCGCTGGGGAAAGCGGGCGGCAAAGCGCTCTATGGTCTGGGGGGTGAGGGCGATTTCGGGGACCAGAACGATGCCCTTCTTGCCCAGCTTTACCGTTTCCGCCAGGGCTTGAAGGTAGACCTCGGTCTTGCCGCTGCCGGTGACGCCGTGCAGCAGAAAAGTTTTAGTCTTGCCCTTGAGTAAGCCGGACTTGATCGCCTCGAAGGCGGTCTTTTGTGCCGATGTCAGGGTGAGGGGTGGGGAGGGAACGATATCCTTATAGGAAATCGGCTCCCGCCTTACCTCCACCGCCTCGAATTTAGCCAAGCCCTTGCTGACTAAAGCGTCGGCTGTCGCCTTACTACATTTTATATTATCCCTGACTTGCGCCCAGGGCACCGCCCCGCTCTGCCGCGAAAGGTATTCTAATAAGGAAGCTTGCTTGGGCGCTTTGCCTAAGTTAGTGGCTTCGGTCTCGGCTTCCGTTTTGTTAACCGCCAGGCTGAGGTAGGGCACTATCTTGGGCTTTACCCTGATTTTCTCCAGCTCGTAGCTCTTAGCCGCCAGACCCTTATTTACCAGCTGGTTAACGATGCCCGACGCCTTCCTCTTGCCCAGCGCTTTTTCGATTTGCCCCAGGCTTGCCTTCCCCTTTTCCCGGATTAGCGCCAGCGCCTGCCTAGCTTCAGCGTTGAGCGTCGAGATGTCGAAATCTTCGGGGGGTGGGGTGGGGCTGATTAAAGTGATTGTCCGCCGCTCGAAGCCCGGCGGCAGCATCAAAGCCACGGCGTCGAAGAGGGGCGATAAATAATACTGGCTAATCCAGCGCGTCAGCGACACCTGCTGGGGGGATAGCAGGGGACGGGGCTCGATAACCCCGATAATTTCCCGCGTCTCCTCCACCTCGGGGTGGGGGCTTAATCCCAGGACGATGCCCTGGAGCCGCTTATCGCCGAAGGGCACCCATACCGCCTGCCCGACATTAACCTCCAGGTGGGGGGGGATGGCGTAGCTAAATGTCCGGCGCTGGGCTATCGGCGAGTTGACGCTAACCTCAGCAAAGCTCATCCCGCACTCCGAGGCAGCCTTAGCCTATTCCTATTCCTGTTCCGGCTCTGGCTCTTGTTCCTGCTTCAGTCCCGGTTCCGGCTTCAGTTCCTTTTCCCGCTTTTCCTTGGTCCGCGACGCCTTACTGCTCAGGCCGCGCATGTAAAACAGGCGGGCCCGCCGCACCTTGCCGCGCCGCACCACCTCCACCTTCTCCACCAGCGGTGAGGCGAAGGGAAAGGTATGCTCCACGCCTACGCCGCGGGCGACGCGCCTGATGGTGAAGTTGCCGCCGTCGGCGCCGCGGCGCACCTTAATGATCAGGCCGTTAAAGACCTGGATGCGCTCCCGTCCCTTTTCTACAATCTTGGCGCTCACCTTGACCGAGTCGCCGGGCGCAAGGGCGGGAATATTGGGGTTCGGTTCGTTTTTGAGTAATGTCGTCATATCCATATTAAGTTTGCCTCAATCTTTCTACTAGACGCTTTTCCTCAGAGCTTAACTCGGCTCTGGCTAAAAGTTCGGGGCGTTGCTCCAGAGTGCGCCGTATCGCCTGCTCGCGGCGCCAGCTATCTATCTGGGCATGGTTCCCCGATAATAAGACCTCGGGCACGGGCCAGTCCCGGTATTGGGGCGGGCGGGTGTATTGGGGGTATTCCAAAAGCCCGCCGACATGGGAATCATCCAGCGGCGAAGCCTCGGAGCCTAAGACCCCGGGCACCAAACGGAATACGCTCTCTATGACCACCATCGCCGCCAGCTCGCCGCCGCTGAGCACGTAATCGCCGATGCTGATTTCGTCGGTAGCCAGGTGCTCCCTCACCCGCTCGTCAACGCCTTCATAATGGCCGCAGATAAGAATCAGTCGGCTGTGTTGGGTCAGCTCCTGGGCGACATTTTGCGTGAAGAGCCGCCCCTGCGGCGACAACAATATTATAGGAGTATCATTCTTCTTTTCTATCGCCTCCACCGCCTCAAAAATGGGTTCGGGCTTGAGCACCATGCCCGCCCCGCCCCCATAGGGGTAATCGTCGGCGGTGTGGTGCTTATCGTGGGTGTAGTCCCGAATGTTGTGCAAGCCGATACCGACCAGCTCCCGGTCGATGGCCCGCTTCATGATGCTGAGGTCGAAAATGTCCTCGAACATCTCGGGAAACAGCGTTAAAACGTCGATATGCACTTGTCTATCCCTTCCCCTTGATGGGGGTGGTGTGCTCGGGCACCCTTCCTTTTATAACGTCCACCGCGTGGGGCAGCACCGGCATTATCACCTCCAAACACTCCGCCACCGCCTTGGGGCTGCCCGGCAGGTTGACGATGAGGCATTCCTTCCTCATCCCCGCCGCCGCCCGGCTGAGCATGGCGTTGGGGGTGACGGCGAAAGACTTGACCCTCATCATCTCGGCCAGCCCCGGCACCTCCTTGTCCACTATAGACAGGGTGGCTTCGGGGGTAACGTCGCGCGGCGCCAGTCCGGTGCCGCCGGTGGTGATAATAATATCCATAGTGCCCTCGTCGGCCCACTGGGCGAGCTTTTGAGCAATAGTATCCTTCTCGTCGGGGATAACCTCGTAGTTGACGACCTTGCAGTCCATACTGGCAAAGCTATCCTTGATCAGCGGCCCGCTCTTATCGGGGCGCTTCCCCTGTGACGCCTTGTCGCTGATGGTAATAATACCTAGATTAAACATAAATACTGCCTCGCTTAAAGCAGACTATATTTTATCACATAAGGGGCTTAGAGCAAAGTTTAGAGCAAAAGAGACGAATTTATAAAAAATTAGTACGAGTGGGTATTGACAAAAGGGGGTAGGTGTGATATAGAATGGTAGAAAGTGGGAGATAGTGGTAAAACAGGGTAGAATTGGGGTTGGTGTATGTTCTTCGGGGAATTCGAATACAGGATCGACGAAAAGGGTAGGGTGCCTATACCGCCTAGATTCCGGGGGCTGCTTAAGGCAGGAGTAGTGCTGTCTCCGGGGGTGGAGGGGTGCATAACCGTCTACCCACTAAACGAGTGGAAGAAGCTGGCTGATACCCTTACTGCGGGTTCGCTTTCCCCCAGTAAATTGAGGACGTTAAAGCGGGCGGTTTTTGCTACCGCCTTCAGTGTCAAGCTGGACGGTCAGGGCAGGATAGCGCTACCCACTCCGCTTAAAAAACATGCCGAGATTGTAAGCGAGATAGTTATAATCGGAGCCAATAACTACCTTGAGTTCTGGAATAAAATACGCTGGGCAGAGGAGAAGGCTATGGGCCAGGAACAGGCCTGGCTGCTTTTCGAAGGCCTGGAGAAGCGCCAATGAATCTAACTATGTCGGCAGCTTCCACCCACATCCCGGTGTTGCTGGAAGAGACCATTGAGGCGTTGAACGTCCAGCCCGGAGGCCGCTATATCGACGGCACCATCGGGCCCGGCGGCCACGCCGCGGCTATTATGGAAAACAGCTCGCCCGGCGGGCAACTGCTGGGCATTGACGCCGACCCCAAAGCCATAAAGATGGCTAGAGCCAGGCTCGACGCCTACGGCGACTCGGTGCTCCTGGTCAACCAGAACTTCGCCAATATTAAGTCAATCTGCTTAAAGCACGGCTTCTTACCGGTGCACGGTATCCTCTTCGACCTGGGTCTTTCCTCGGTGCAGCTGGAGAAGAACAATCGCGGTTTCAGCTTCCGCCACGATTCCCTGCTCGACATGCGCTTAAGCCCCCGCCAGGAGGTTACCGCCGAAATTATTATCAACTCCTCCCTCGAAGACCAGCTAGCCAAGATTATAAGGGCCTATGGCGAGGAGCGCTATAGCCAGCAGATAGCCCGCCAAATCGTGCGCCAGCGTCCCATCACCACCAGCCTCCAACTTGCCCAGACCGTAGAGCAGGCGGTGGGGGGCAGGCGAGGCCGAATTCACCCCGCCACCCGCACCTTCCAGGCGCTGCGCATCGCCGTAAACCGAGAGCTGGAGAACCTCAAGTCGGCGCTGGAACAGACGGTCGACCTCCTCGGCTTTGGCGGCCGGCTGGTGGTCATCAGCTATCACTCCCTCGAAGACCGTATCGTCAAGCAGTTTATGCACCAGCAGGCAAGCGGAGATGATGCCTGCTTGCGCTTAATCAATAAAAAGGTTATTACTCCGTCTCAGGCGGAAGTCCACTATAATGCACGCAGCCGCAGCGCCAAGTTGAGAGCGGCGGAACGAATTTCTATGCCAAAGGAGAATAGCGGTGGGTAAACCAGCGATTGAGTACCAAAAGATGATGACCGAGATAGTGTACGTGAACCTGCCCGGCCCCAAGGAACCCAATCCCGGGATGACCGGCGGTGAACTGCTGCACGGTTTCCTGGCCGAGCTGCACGAAGACTCGAGTAACGAGGTACAGGCTCACCTGGGGGCTCTATGCAGCAAGTGGAACGTGCGCTTTAGAAAAGAGAGTGGGTCACCGACCTGATAAAAAATAATAATTGACCGAGATGTTCTATCTTCTACCGAAGAGTGAGGACAGGTCACTCCGGGAGGTTTGAAGATGTGAAAACTAAAAATATTGAATCGAGACCCGAATATCTCAATTAAGGAGGGGGCAGATGACAAAACGAGGGGTTATAACTTCCATTGATGTTGGCACCACCAAGGTATGCACCACTATCGCCGATGTGAACGAGGTGGGTAATATCCGGGTGGTGGGGGTGGGGGTTACGCCGTCGGTAGGGTTGCATAAAGGGCTGGTGGTCAACATCAACGAGGCCAAGGAATCAGTCCGGGAATCGGTGAAGAAGGCGGAGCAAGCCAGCGGTTACAAGGTGGAATCGGCCTATGTCGGCGTCACCGGCCGACATGTAACCTCGCTGAACAACCGGGCCGTGGTCGCCATTACCCGTAACGACCGCCTGGTGCGTTCCGAAGACCTGAGGCGGGTCTTGACCACCGCCCGCAGCGTCAAGGTTCCGGTCGATAGAAGGCTACTCCATGTCATTCCGCGTGGCTACGCCGTTGACGGCCAATCGGGGGTCAAGAACCCGATAGGAATGCATGGCTTCAGGCTGGATGTGGAAGCCCACATCATCACCGCCGCCGTGACCTCGGTGCAAAACCTGGTGAAGTGCATCCGCGGCATCGGACTCGATATCGACGACCTTATCCTGGAGCCTTTAGCCAGCAGCGAGGCGGTGCTATCTGCCGATGAGAAGCAGGTAGGCGTCGTCCTGGCCGATATCGGCGGCGGCACCACCGATATCGCTATCTTCCGGGAAGGCAGCATCTGGCACACCGCCATTCTACCCGTCGCCGGCTACCAGATAACCAGGGATATCGCCATCGGCCTGGGGCTGCCCTTCGACGTGGCCGAAGAAATGAAGAAGAAGTACGGCAGCGTCACCCCGGTCTACGAGACCAAGGGGGGTTCGGGCAGCGATACCCTGACCACCAACGGGCACGGTGTTTCCCACCAGGACCTCTGCGACATAATCCGCGCCCGGGTGGAAGAAGTGCTCAGGCTTATCGTGCTCGAGATGCCCAGTTCCGACTACGAGACGCTGGTTCCCGACGGCCTGGTGCTCACCGGCGGCAGTTCCAACCTGGCGGGTATCGAAGCGCTGGGGCGCAATACCCTGCAGCTGCCGGTAAGGGTCGGCATTCCCAGCAGTATATACGGTATCTCGGATGCCCTGCACGACCCGGCATACGCCACCAGCGTTGGCCTGTTGCTCTGGGGAGCCAAGCATCGGGAAATGCAAACTTGGGGTCGCGGAGGCTTTGGCTCGGGTGTGCGGCGCTTCGTTTCACGGCTCTTTAAGGCGTTCCGTTAGCTGAGATCAGCTAATTTAGTAAAAAAGGAGGGGGGAGAAATGGCAAAATCAACCTTCAGTCCTAACCCAGCTAAGATTAAGGTCTGCGGCTTGGGCGGTGGCGGCTGCAACGCTATCACCCGCATGGTTAGGGAGCAGATTCAGGGGGTAGAGTTTATCGGCATGAATACCGATGCCCAGGCCCTGTCTATTACCGAGGCCCCTGTCCGCGTCCAGCTCGGTGAAAAGCTCACCCGGGGCTTGGGCGTGGGCGGCGACCATGACCTGGGTCAGAAGGCAGCCGAGGAGAGCCGCGAGGAAATCGCTGAGCTTCTCGATGGCGCCGACATGGTGTTTATCACCTGCGGCATGGGCGGCGGCACCGGCACCGGCGCCGCTCCGGTGGTGGCTGAGGCCAGTAAGCAGACCGGGGCGCTGACCATCGCCGTGGTCACCAAGCCCTTTACCTTCGAAGGCAACCACCGCACCGAGGTGGCTGAGGACGGCATCGTCCGGCTCCTGGGCAAGGTCGATACCCTTATCATCATCCCTAACGACAAACTGCTCGACCTCTGCGACCAGCAAACGGTGGTGGATAACGCCTTCAAGCTGGCCGACGACGTGCTGCGCCACGGCGTCCAGGCTATCGCCGAGGTTATCACCGTACCCGGGCTGATAAACCTTGACTTCGCTGACGTTAAGGCGGTGATGAAAGACGCCGGCCCGGCCTGGATGTCCATGGGTGTGGGTTCGGGTAAGAGCCGGGCTGTCGATGCGGCTAACGAAGCCCTGGCCAGCCCGCTGCTGGATGTTTCCATTGAGGGCGCTAATGGCGTGCTCTTCAATGTCTCCGGCGGCACCGGTCTTACCCTGTTCGAGGTCAACGAAGCCGCCGACGTCATCAAGGCGGCGGTAGACCCCGAAGCCAACATCATCTTCGGCGTGGCACAAGACCCGAGCATGGGTGAGGAGATAAGGATGACCCTGATTGCCACCGGCTTTGCTTCCAAGCTGGGAATGGCTGGCGTCAGTCGGGAAGAGGAGTTCAACGAGTTGCTTAGGGGCTTAAGAGGCAAGGAAGAGGAACTGGATGTTCCCGCTTTCTTGCGCCGTCCCCTGTTTAGTCACCGGCGCCAACCGATTACGCCGTCAACTAAACTAATACATACTCCACCGGGCGCACCTTAAGGGTGAGTCCAGTGGCGATAACGGAAGATACCGGCTAAAAGGCTGTGGAGTGTTCTGACTCTGCAGCCTTTTTTCTTTGTCTTAAAAATCGGGGGTAAAGGGGGCTAAAAGTCCTTGACAAACACTATATGTTG
>Ga0307443_1000991_pt1 | contig 17513 bp, 15 predicted proteins | sample SalMarSW160220MG_FD_202148 | JGI IMG/M metagenome (GOLD analysis project Ga0307443, IMG submission 202148) | Salt marsh sediment microbial communities from the Plum Island Ecosystem LTER, Massachusetts, United States - SW1601-220 | ecosystem: Environmental > Aquatic > Marine > Intertidal zone >... | reverse complement strand
GGAGACAATGAAGATCAGACAACCGGCATCGAGATCATCAAACGCGCTATTGAAGAACCATTGCGGCAGATAGCAGTAAATTCAGGCAGAGAAGGTGCGGTTGTTGCACAGAACGTTAAAGCCGGGAAAGCCGATTATGGTTATAATGCACAGAGTGATAAATTTGAGAAATTGTATACATCGGGTGTTATTGACCCGGCCAAGGTCGTCCGTATTGCTCTTGAAAATGCAGCATCTGTCGCAGGAATGTTCCTGACAACGGAAGCTGTTGTTGTTGAAGAAAAGGAAGAACAGCCTCCGATGCCACCACAGGGTATGGGCGGAGGAATGCCGGGAATGATGTAATATCAAATAAATATATATCCTTTTAATTTACGTGTAGAGCCAGGTTTCAGACCTGGCTCTATATTAGGTTTGAATTATGGAGAACATCCGCAATTTCTGTATCATAGCTCATATTGACCACGGTAAAAGTACCCTGGCAGACAGGTTGCTTGAAAAGACAAATACCATTGCAGAAAGGGAATTCCAGTCGCAGGTTCTCGACAACATGGAACTTGAAAGAGAACGTGGTATTACAATCAAGAGTCATGCGATTCAAATGGAATATATTTATGGAGGTAAAAAATACTTCCTGAATCTTATTGATACGCCAGGGCATGTAGATTTTTCATATGAAGTTTCCAGGTCAATTGCAGCTTGCGAAGGAGCTCTGCTGGTTATAGATGCAACACAGGGTATACAGGCACAGACGATCTCAAATCTTTATATGGCTCTTGACCATAATCTCGAAATAATACCGGTTCTTAACAAGATGGATATGGCAAGTGCAATGCCTGAAGAGGTTAAAGATCAGATAGTTGATCTTACCGGATGTGACCGCCTTGAAATAATAGAAACAAGTGCAAAAACAGGCATGGGTGTGGAAGAAATCCTTAACAAAATTGTCACAAGAATATCTTCTCCTAAAGGTGATCCCGATGCACCCTTGCAGGCACTTATATTCGATTCGGTCTTTAACTCCTTCCGGGGAATAGTGGCATATTTCAAGATTGTAAACGGTACTGTAAGAAAAGGTGATCGTGTTAAATTTGTCAATACCGGTCATGAATATAATGCTGAAGAGATTGGAGTACTTAAGTTGAAGCAGCAACCCCGCGAAAAGATGAGTGCTGGCGATGTAGGTTATATCATTTCTGGAATAAAAAACTCTTCAGAGGTTAAGGTTGGTGATACAATAACACATGTTAAAAATCCATGTTTTAAAGCAATTTCCGGATTTGAAAATGTAAAACCCATGGTTTTTGCAGGTTTGTACCCGGTTGATGCAGATGAATATGAAAACCTTAGGATGTCGATTGAAAAACTGCAGTTAAATGATGCTTCTCTTTCATTTGTTCCTGAGTCATCAGCAGCCCTTGGTTTTGGATTCAGGTGCGGATTTCTCGGATTACTTCACATGGAGATTGTGCAGGAACGCCTTAACAGAGAGTTCGATATGGATGTTATAACCACAGTGCCAAATGTCTCCTTTAAGGTTTTTACAACAAGAGGCGAAGAGATTGATGTTCATAATCCTTCAGGCCTGCCACCTTTGAACCATATCGAACGGATAGAAGAACCCTATATTATTGCTCAGGTAATTACATTATCTGATTATATAGGATCAATCATGAAACTTTGTATTGATAAAAGAGGTATCCTTAAGAATCAGGTTTACCTGATAAAAGACAGAGTTGAACTGACTTTTGAAATGCCTCTTACTGAAATAGTCTTCGATTTTTATGATAAACTTAAGAGTATATCTAAAGGATATGCTTCATTTGATTACTATTATTCTTCGTACAGGAAAGCCGATCTGGTCAGACTGGATATTCTTCTGAACGGAGAAATGGTAGATGCTCTTTCAACACTTATTTACAGGGGGAATGCATATGATTTTGGACGTAAGATCTGCGTTAAACTGAAAGAGCTTATTCCCCGTCAGCAGTTTGATATTGCAATTCAGGCAGCAATTGGGGCAAAAATTATCTCGAGAGAAACAGTAAAGGCTGTAAGAAAGGATGTGACTGCAAAATGTTATGGGGGAGATATAACCAGAAAAAGAAAGCTTCTCGAAAAACAAAAAAAGGGGAAAAAACGGATGAGGCAGGTTGGAAATGTTGAAGTACCACAACAGGCATTTCTTGCTGTTTTAAAGCTTGACTGACAAACTGGGATTATTGTTAATCTTTTATCCGGATTAATTGCTTATTCTTATCTGACTAAAAAACCATCTCTTAACCTGGAAATTATTGATCAATCAATGGACTTATATTTTGAACTTTATATCGAAATCACGATAAATTATTAAATTCAGAATATTATGATAGAATCTTTTTCCAATAAACTGAAAAAACTTGAAACAATAGTTGAAAAATCGCCGGAAATTGATCGCCATTTTTTAGTTCCTGGGGAGGAATTTGTTGAGCGACGCCGGAAGACATGGAAAGCTTTGTTGGAAGAGACAGATATTGACGTGGCGTTTGCTTTTTCAGACGAACACTATAGCGGGGATGTGCCGTATATGGGTGGAAATACTAATTATTCTATTGAACAGGTTGCATTTGGACTTGGTCCGGATCCGTATTCATCTGGTATAATAGCCGGTTTTGAAGGTGTATATATTGCCGGTCAGCTTGCTAAGCGTGCAGGTATAATGGTATACCCCACCGAAAGTCTGCAACTGGCTGATGAAAAATACCCGGTAGAAGGATTTACTTTAAAGGATATTCTGGAAAGAATTGCTGGCCGAGAGGTTAACCGTATAGGTCTTCTTTCTCCAAGACAGGTCATTCCTGACGGAATTGTTGCCAGTCTGGAAGAAATTGCTGGTAAAAATAATGTTATCGATACCCAGGTGCCATTTCAAAAGGTAAAAAATCTAAAAAGCTCAAATGAAATGAGGCTTATTGAAGACGCAGCCTATGTTACTTCCCTGGCTCTACGGTCCATGCTGGCTGTTATGGAGCCAGGCATGGATGAAACTGAAGTGGCTGCATTCGGCGATATGCTGGCAAAATGGATGGGCTGTGAGCGACAAGGATTTCAGACAATGGTTGGTTCAGACATAGCTTGCGCAACAATGATTGGACCAGCTCTTAACCGACAGATCATTGAAGATGAATTTATACATCTGGGAACCTCCTTTAAAAGAGATGGTCTTACAGCTTGTTGCAGGCGAAGCCTTTTTACAAGCAATAGTGGAATAACACCATATCGCGATTATTTCAGAAAAATAGTGGAAGAGGGTTTTATTATCGGTTTTAATGCTTATGTAGATATTGCTGAAAACAATAAACCGGCAAAATATCAGGAGCAGGCATTAATAGATTTTTTTAATGCTAAAACGGATGAAATGATCAATATGGTCCGGTCAGAATATGGATCAAAGGTAGCTATATCATTAAAGGAACAACTTTTTAATGAGATTCCCGGGATTCCATCGGGACTGGCAAGGATGAAACCTTACACCGGAACTCACAACTCCGGGTATACAGAATGTCAGGAATTTTTCGGAGCTATCACCCTTGAATCTGAGGAGCCTTTGGAAAAACAGATTGTAACTATGCTGGATGTTGCCCTGCGGGGTCGTGGCAGCAAATGGCTGGGCGAGGAATTCGAACAGATTATTACTGGTTTTGATTACTGGGTTGTTGAAGACACATTGGGAAAATACGGAAACGTAGTGAAAAACCTGACAGGGGAGCTTCAACCCGGAGGAAAGACAGTTAAGGGTATTGGAAAAATCCCCATCAATGTTCAATCCTTAGTTGGTAACCTTAACGAATATGGAGATTAAATCAAATGTTAAGGGGAAGGCTGCTAATTTGTTAATTAATACAAAATAGTAATAATATAACAGATTTTTAAATAATCTCTGACCGACTATTTAAACAAAACTATTAATCTTAAGAAAGTTATAATTATGAAAAAACAAGCTTCAGTTTCTTTTACTCTTGTATTACTTTTAATCCATTTAATTTTTATTAGTTCGTCCTGTAAGCGGACGAAAGATGATTTATCACCTCAATTTTTTCTTACAAATGGATGGGAAATTCAGTCTTCTGTGAAAGTTGACAATCAAGGCGATGTTATTTCAACCAGTAATTTTACTCCTGATAACTGGTATAAAACGTCTATTCCTGCAACAGTCCTTGTTGTACTGGTAGATAATGAAGTATATCCGGATCCCTATTTCGGAATGAATCTCAGATCAATTCCCGGAACTGATTATCCGTTTAATAGAAACTTCTCTAATTTATCTATGTCGGAGGATAGCCCGTTCCGTGTTCCCTGGTGGTACAGAACTGAGTTTCAGTTACCACCAGATTTTGATAATGAATCCCTTCAACTGCACTTTAAGGGTATTAACTTCAGGGCAAATATATGGCTAAATGGAAAACTTTTAGCTGATTCTTCAGAAGTTGCCGGAGCTTTCAGGGTTTATGAATTTGATATAAAAGACTATGCTATCCATAATGGCATAAATTATCTCGCTGTTGAGGTATTTGCTCCAAGGAAAGATGATCTGGCAATTACCTGGGTGGAATGGAATCCTGCACCCCCGGATAAGAATATGGGAATTTGGCATGATGTATTTATAACAGCAACAGGACGGGTTACTGTTCGCCATCCTCAGGTAGTAACAGAATTTGATCTCCCCTCATTGGATGTAGCACACTTAACAGTTAGTGCTGAACTTCAAAACACCAGTGATAAGCCGGTAAAAGGAGTTCTAAAGGGACAAATTGAAAAAGTCAAGTTTGCCATGGATGTTGATCTTAAACCAAATGAATTAAAAGTGGTCACTTTTGATCCCATGGAATTTGAGCAACTTAATTTTAGAGAGCCGAGGTTATGGTGGCCTATACACTTCGGAGAACCAAACCTTTACAAACTAAAAATGGCGTTTGAATCAGGAGGAAAAATTTCAGACTCACAATCTATTAATTTCGGAATAAGACAAATTACTTCTGAGTTAACTGATAAAAACTATCTTCTATTTAAGATCAATGGCAAAGAGATACTTATTCGCGGTGGAGGCAGGGCTTCCGATATGCTTTTAAGATCTGACTCCATTAGGCTGGCGACCGAAATACAATATATTAAAGACATGAATCTTAACACTATCCGATTGGAAGGGAAACTTGAAAACGATTATTTTTATGATCTGTGTGATAGCCAGGGTATTTTTGTCATGCCCGGTTGGTGTTGCTGTGATCATTGGGAAAAATGGAATAACTGGGATGAGGAAGATTATTCAATTGCTGCCAAGTCCTTGAAAGACCAGGTACAAAGATTAAGGAGCCATGCAAGTATTTTAACTTGGTTATATGGAAGTGATTATCCTCCACCTGCTGATGTCGAGAAGATGTACCTCAGTATCCTGAAGGAAAACAACTGGCCAAATCCTCATCAATCCTCAGCAGCTCTTAAACCAACTGAGATAACAGGCTATTCAGGCATAAGAATGGAGGGTCCGTATTTTTTTATCGAACCATCCTACTGGCTTATTGATACAGCTCGCGGAGGCGCCTTTGGCTTCAACGCTGAAGTAGGCCCTGGTGCATCAATTCCGGTAATGGAAAGTATTCTTGAAATGTTTCCGAAAGATCAACTTTGGCCTGTTAATGATACCTGGCATTATCATGCTCGTGGCGGAAACCCGGCTCAGATGCTGAATATTGACACAAAAGCATTGAATACCCGATTCGGGGAAGCAAAAGATCTTAAAGACTACGTAATGAAATCCCAGTTACAGGCTTATGAGGGTAAAAGGGCAATGTTTGAAGCATACGCAAGAAATAAATATAACAGTACAGGAGTTATTCATTGGATGTTAAATAATGCCTGGCCTGGAATTTACTGGCATCTCTATGACTATTTCCTAAGGACCGGAGGGTCATATTTTGGCACTAAGAAAGCCTGTGAACCATTACATATTCAATATTCCTACGACGATCGTTCAGTTGTGGTAGTAAATTCATTTCTCAAGGAATTTGAAGGACTAAAGGCCTTCGTTTCGGTTCTCAATCTTGATCTGACGGAGAAATTCTCTGCGGAAATAACATTCGATATCTCTCCTGACGGTGTTGAAAGAGTTGTTACAATTCCTGACCTGCAAGATTTATCGACAACATATTTTGTTAAACTCGAATTGGAAGATACAGATGGGAAGGCACTCAGCTCAAATTTTTACTGGCTTTCAACTAAAAAAGGAGTCTTTGACTGGGAGAAATCCTACTTCTGGACAACACCTTTGATATCTTATCCAGATTATACCGCTTTGCAAACATTGCCTGAAGTTGAGCTTACTATGACCAGTAATATTGAGGTAGATAAAAATAAAGAGCTTGTAAATGTCACTATGACTAATCCTGCAAAATACCTTGCCTTTGCTGTCAATCTTCGACTTACCAGTGGTGAGGGAGGGAAGGAAATTATCCCTGTTTTATGGGAGGATAACTATTTCCCGTTGCTGCCTGGTGAAAAAAAGGAAATTACTGCCGTTTACCTTGGGAAGGACTTAAGAAAAGAAAATCCAGTTGTAGTCGTTGATGGATGGAACGTAAAATAAAATAAAAGTGTACTCTTAATATTTCCCGCTTCTTCATTTACTCTTGAAGCTGGCATTGAGATTTAACTAATTGTCAATAAGAAGTTATCAGTACCTGCGAACATCCCTAATATGATCTAAGTAAGTTTTTTCAGGTGAGCAGTTTATACCCTCTTCCGTGAACGTTAAGTATTTTAACGGAAGGATCTTTTCTCAGATATTTTCTTAATCTGGTTATATACACATCCATGCTTCTGGCATTGAAATAGTTATCATCAATCCAGATTGTTTTTAAAGCAAAGTTACGTTCCAGAATATCATTCCCGTGGCGGCATAAAAGCTCAAGCAGTTCAGATTCCTTTGTAGTAAGTCTGATAGTCTGATCCCTGTATGTTAACAATTGCTTTTTGGTATCAAAGGTATAGTTTCCAATTACATAAGATTCTTCTTTCTTTCTTACTGATGGTCCGGTTGTTCTTCTCAGTATTGCCTCAATACGGTAGAGCAATTCTTCCATCGAAAAAGGTTTGGTAATGTAATCATCTGCACCTGTTTTAAAGCCCTCTATTATATCCTCTTTCTGGTTTTTGGCAGTCAGAAAAATAATTGGCATTGCAGGATTGACAGATCTTATTTTTGAAGCAAGAACCAGCCCATCCATTTCAGGCATCATAATATCCAGGATACAAAGATCGAATGAACCTGAAGATAGGGCATCCAGTGCTGAGTGACCATCAAAAAAGAGATTTGTCTCATAGTTTTTCACTGACAGGTAGTTCTTCAGCAAGTTACCAAGGTTGTAGTCATCTTCAGCCAGAAGGATTTTTTTATTCATTTTAATCCGTTTTGTGGAATAAACAGAGTAAATTTTGTTCCCTTGTTAATCTGACTTTCCACTCTGATAGTTCCGTTGTGTTCTTCAATAATCTTTTTAACATAGCTCAATCCCAGTCCGAATCCTTTAACATTGTGAACATTGCCGGAATGGACACGGTAAAATTTATCATAGATTCTCTTCAGATTCTCCTTACTGATTCCGATACCCTTATCTTCAACAGTAATATTAATCCCTTTTTTGCTATTCCGGGTTGATATCAAAACTTCGGGATTATCCTTTGAGTACTTAATTGCGTTATCGATAAGATTTGAAATTGCATTTAAAAAGTGTATTTCATCGACCATTGCGAGAGAGCAGGTAGCCAAATACTCCATTATTATTGTTCCCTGTCTATTATTAATCTGGAGTGAGAAATTCTCAATTGCTTTGTCAATAATATTATGAATATCCATTTCAGAGAGTCGGAGTTTTGTTTTCACTCTCTCAAAGATTGCCATCTGGAGTACTTTCTCAACCTGAAATTTAAGTCTCATGCTTTCGTCTGATATGACTTTTGCCAGAGCTTCAAATTGTTTATTTTTTGGCGGTATAGACTTATCTGCTATCATCTCAGATGCCAGCGATATAGTAGCGATAGGAGTCTTAAGTTCATGAGTCATATTGCTAATGAAGTCACTTCTGATCTCCGACATTTTTTTCTGGCGGAAAATCACAATGAATGTACCTGTTGAAAGAACAAGCAACATAGATACAAACAACAGTGAAAAAAAGCCCAGATTACCTATTTTCTTGAATTTGTATTGTTGTTCCTGCAGACAATACAGGACAATCTGATTCTGGCCGGGAACAGGATCATTCGGGAATAGCTGGATAATAAACTTTTTTGTACCCAGCTTGTCATCAAAGCCCGGTGTTTTCCATACAATGGAACGACCCGAGCGGACAGCAAACTCAAAATCCAGTGTTATTCCCACAGTATTCAGAGCTGTTCTTAGGTTGTTATTAAGTTGCTCAGGATTAATTCTTTCGCTTATGTCAGGTGTATTTCGAAGAATTTTGTCCATAATATTTTCAAGGATGACAATTTTATTACTTACTCTCCCGGTTAAACCTGCACTTATTGCCTGTGAAGATGATTCCGGCAATTCTTCTTCGGGATAAACAGGGAAGTCCTCAGCCGAAATATATACTTTCTGGCCTGAACTGGTAATAACCAGTTGCTTATCAGGATCATTTAATCCAAACATCTCAAGAAGTTCCAGATCAGGCTGATAATCCTGCAATTTGCGGGCCAGGGGAGAGTTTGCCGGAATAAATGCCGTTAAAGTGTCAGTTGAGGTTGTATCAATTTCTTCTGCGATCCTGTCAATCAGTTCCTGTTCCTCAAGATCGAGTACAACCGATTCAAGTGCTTTATTGACATTGTACCGGTATTGTTCGTCAGTAATATCTATGGCATTCCGTATCCAGTAAAGCTGAATAAAAATCAGTCCTGTAATTACCAGGAAAAAAAATATAGCCAGTAATACTATTGTCTTCCTTCTCATACAAACACAAAAGTACTCGTATATAAATTATTATTCTATTCTTTAACTTTCTTTAACAACAACAACGGAAAACAAGCAGGATCACCGAAAAACAACAGGTTAAAAACCAAATAAAATTTTAACATATCTTTAAAAAAATGTTAATATTCAACCTTGTAAGCATAAACATTTTTTTGTTCCGGTTTTATTGATTATCTTTGTACAAGTATTTGGCATGATATTTGAAATACAATAAATAGAGGTTTTTTTCATAGGTTAGGTTAGTTTTAGGGTTATCAAAAAAGTGAGCCGCTTCCCAGGCGGCTCTTCTTTTTTGTGGTATTTCAGTCTTTCTTATTTAAGGCGCATTACTTTGATAACGTTCATGTTCTTAGTTCTTGCTGTATAATAAATATGTTTTTTTATTTGGACTGCCTTCTTCCTTTCAAGCCATGTCAGGTTAATAATAAATGAAGTACCGTTAGTAAGCTTTAGCTTCACTTTGCTTTGCTTGTATGGCATTACTAGCTCCTTAATAGTAGTCCAGTTAAATATATGTTTCTTTGGAACTATCATTCCATAGCGGAATTCAAGTTTTTCATGGTCAACAATAAAATAGAGGTTTTTTCGTCTGGCTGTTGCATAAAGTGCAATGATAAGAACAATAATGCTAATGCTGAAAGGTGCAAGCGACATAACAGGTTCAATGGTTTCATTTCTGAAGACAAGGCTGATTATTAATACGTAAATGCCACCAAGGAAAAACAGGAATACAAAAATCCATAATAATATTTTACGGGTTTTTTCAAATTGTTGTTCTGACAGATTGAAATACAGGTTTTCCATAATCTAGTGCATTAAGTACCGTAAATTTTTGTCTTTAACAGACTTGATGTTAATACTAAAAACGGCTGTTATGGTATTTATTGCCCTTAGACTTTTGATCAGCTGGTCTTTATTCCATGAATTTTCAGGATCATACACATGAAGGAGATAATCGATATTTTTAAGATTTTTTAAAAGGAAATTTCTACCTGATCTGTTTGAGATGAGAGAAATAACTACATCAGGAGCCCTGGTCAGATCTGTAAATCTGCTGAATAACAGTTCAGAACCTGTTAAATGCTCCGGTTCCACAGGGCTATTGCTTTTCAGTAATATACCAAGTTTTTTGTTTAAGTTAAGCGAAAGCTTGTAATCAGGATCAGCTGATACTATGCCAATCAGGATTGATTCATCTTTTTCATTAAGACTAAGATGTACTCTCTTGATTTTCTGCTGGTTCTTCATGTTTAATTAACATAAAACATAAATTTAGGAAAAAAAAAGACTAAGCAATATCCGATGAAATATCTTTGAGTCGGGTCCAGGCCATTCTTGAAGCTTGCTGTTCAGCCTCCTTTTTTGAGGCTCCCTGGCCCGTACCATATTCTTCCCTGTCAATAATCAGAGTTGTGGAGAATACCGATTTCTTCAGTTTAAAGTCATATTCCTCATTATAGGTAAATAGCAGGTTTGATTTTTTTTTCTGGACCCATTCAAAAACAAGACTTTTATAATCCTGGTCAGTATTAATAATAAGGTTCAGGTTCAGGTATTTTTTTAATACTTTTTTAATGAAGAGTTTTTTTGTTTTCCTGAAACCCTTATCAAGAAAGAGTGCTCCAATAAGTGCTTCCAGGGCATCGCCGTAAAGATTTCTTGTAGTATGGGAGGTATTAATATTACTTACGAGAATATTATTAAGACCCATTGATATGGCAAGTTGATTAAGGACTTCCCTGTTAACGATTCTGGATCTTATTTTAGTCATGAAACCTTCGCTGCCATCGGGAAATTCCTGAAAGAGATAATCTGATAGTATTGCATCAAGTACTGCATCGCCGAGATACTCAAGTCGTTCATTATTGACTCTTTTTCCATCCGGCAGATTAAAGGAGGCCGACCTGTGAATGAACGCTGTTTCATAAATCCTCAGGTTGCCCGGGCTGAAACCCAGGACTTTTTTTAAACGGGAACGAAACTCACGTTTATCAGAAAGGACCGTGCCATTTGGTGTAATATTGTTTAACGACACTAAGACTCAGCTTTTTTAATAACAATTGAAGCATTATGACCGCCAAATCCAAAGGTATTGCTAATAGCGGCGTTTATTTTTCTTTTCTGGGCCTTATCAAGTGTTAAGTTCAGGTTAGGGTCTATTTCGGGATCGTGGACCTTGAGGTTTATGGTAGGTGGAGCAGTATTGTGTATAATAGCCATGATCGATGCAATAGTTTCTACGGCACCCGCAGCTCCCAGTAAATGACCCGTCATCGATTTTGTGGCACTCATGTTAAGTTTAAAGGCATGTTGGCCGAAAACAGCTATAATTGCTTTTGCTTCAGATATATCCCCGCGGGGGGTTCCAGTGCCATGAACATTTATATAATCAATCTCCTCAGGTTTCAAACCTGAATCCTCAACTGCCAGTTTCATAACGCTGCAGGCACCCAGTCCTTCAGGATGAGGTGCTGTCAGATGATAAGCATCGGCTGTCATACCGGTCCCTGCCAGTTCAGCATAAATTTTTGCACCCCTGGTTTTTGCATGCTCATAGTCTTCAACTATCAACGCACCGGCTCCTTCACCCATAACAAAACCATCTCTTGTGAGATCGAATGGACGTGATGCTGTCATATACTCATCGTTATTGGTCGACATTGCCATCATTGCATTAAATCCCCCGATACCTGGCTCATTTATTGCAGCTTCCGAACCTCCTGCAATAAATAAATCAGCTTTCCCAAGCTTGATATAAGTTACAGCATCAATAAGGGCGTGAGTTGAAGAGGAGCATGCAGAGACAGTTGCAAAATTTATTCCTCTGAATCCGTATTTAATTGACAATGAACCGGAAGCAATGTTGGCGATCATTTTTGGAATAAAGAACGGACTGAAACGGGGTGTCCCATCGCCCAGCACAAAATTCCTGATCGCATTATAGAAAGTATCGAGTCCACCTATACCCGAAGACCATATAACCCCAGCCCTGTCCCTGTTAACTTTGTTCAGGTCGATGCCTGAATCAGTAATTGCTTCATCACAAGCAATATGCGCAAACTGTGAATAGAGATCCAGCTTGTTAGCTTCTTTCCTGTCGAAATATTTAGTAAAGTCGTAGTCTTTTACTTCGCATGCGAATTTTGTTTTGAACTTTTCTGTATTAAACCGGGTTATCATTCCCGAGCCGCTTACACCATTTTTAAGTCCTTCCCAAAATTCATGCAAATTATTACCCAGGGGAGTAATTGCTCCCAGGCCTGTAACTACAACTCTTTTCATAAATGGATTGTTATCAATGCAAAACTATTTTGCATTATCTTCAATGTACTTGATAGCATCTCCTACCGTACTGATGCTTTCAGCCTGATCATCGGGTATTCCGATATTGAATTCTTTTTCAAACTCCATGATTAATTCAACAGTGTCAAGAGAGTCAGCTCCCAGATCGTTTGTAAAGCTGGCTTCAGGAGTTACTTCTGATTCGTCAACTCCAAGTTTATCAACTATGATCTCTTTTACTCTTGTGGCAATGTCAGACATAATTATAATTTTTAATTAATAATGATTTAAAACCATGCAAAGAAATATATTTGTACTTTATTTTTCAAGAAATTTGACGTTTTTTATTTTAATGTTCATATAAATAATTAATATTCAATCTATTAAACTCGTTTAACGCTACTGATAAGAAATTTGTGGATTATATCTAAAGATCATAAAATGAGGAATATAGCAATTTTTGCTTCCGGCTCAGGAACCAATGCTGAAAACATAATTAAATACTTTTCGAACAGGAATTCTGCCAAAGTATGTCTGGTTTTATCAAATAGACGCGAAGCGTATGTTTTAATAAGGGCTGAGGCGCATAATATCAAAACGGTTTTTTTCGAACATGATGATTTTTACGTGACCGGAAGGGTTCTTGAGACTCTTTTGTTAAACAAAACTGACTTTATAGTTATGGCAGGATTTTTATGGCTTGTCCCGGATAATATCCTGACTCGTTACGAACGGCGGATAATAAATATACATCCTGCATTACTGCCCATGTACGGAGGAAAGGGAATGTATGGTGAAAAGGTTCATGAGGCTGTTATCAGGAATCGTGATGCGGAGTCTGGTATTACTATCCATTATGTGAATCAGTTTTATGATGAAGGTGAAATTATTTTCCAGGCGCGTTGTGCTGTTGATCCTGATGATACGCCTGAGACACTTGCAAAGAAAGTACATTCGCTTGAATATAAGTACTATCCTGAGATAATTGAAGATCTGGTAATTAAACTTCCGGATCCTGACTAAAATGTATCAAGGAGGCTGAGAACGACAGTTTTTATTTTTTCGTATCTTTCTTCGTTTTCTTCAGAAACAGGTTCAACAGGAGGTGCTTCTACCTTTAGCGGATCAACCGGTGAGCCGTTTTTATAAAATCTGAAGTCGAGGTGAGGACCTGTTGAAAGTCCGGTACTTCCAACATATCCTATCACATCACCCTGTTTTACGTGTGCCCCTGTGGTAATACCGGGCCCAAAATGACTTAAATGCAGATAAGCTGTTGAATAGACACTGTTATGCTGAATTCTGACCATTTTCCCCGAACCGTTATTTGTAGTGACTGAGATCACACGGCCATCGCCGACGGTATGCACCGGTGTCCCTACAGGTGCAGCATAATCAACACCAAAATGCGGTCTTCTGATCCTGAGGATAGGATGCAAACGATTATAGGAAAAACGGGAGCTGATCCTTGAAAACTGCAGAGGTGCTTTTAAAAAGGCTTTTCTGAGACTGTTACCCTCTGTATCATAGAAGCTCTCTTTACCATCCTGAATAAAAGGTATTGCAGAAATGGTGGTACCTGCCCATGTGAATTGCGCTCCGTATATCTTGTCTGTGCCAAGAGAATTGTCTTCAATAAACATTTCCTCATAGATCACCTTGAAGCTGTCGCCTTTCTGCAGTCCGAAAAAATCTACGGTCCATGCATATATCTCAGACAATTGTATAGCCAGTGATGGATGTAATCCTCCGTCGATCATTGTCTCCCAGAGTGATGTCTCGATTGTGCCGGATGCATATTTGATCTCGTAAGTAATCTCTTTATTGTAGGGAGTAATATTGAGTGAATCGTTGAAGCTGAATATATAACAGGTTGATGGATCATGCTCGTAAACAAGATATCTTGCACGGCCTGTAGTGTCATTGTCGCAAAAAAGTGTATAGGCGTTACCCGATTTTATTTTCCTTACATCAAAAACCGATGAGGAATTCTTAACAACCATATCGATTTCCTGCATTGTAACTCCATGATCAAGAAGTATTGTTGAAAGAAATCCATTGCGTTTGATATGTCCTGAGATCAAGTTGAATGAATCGCAAGGAATCCCGTACAGGAAAAGAGTGGTATCAGGATTAGCTGTTGGTAAAGTATCCGGCGTTGAAGAGATAATTTTGGGATTAACTGTTACTGTATTTGTACATGAAACTGAAATTGGCAGGAGTAAAATCAGGGTCAGTTTTTTATATAGGGATAGCATCAATATTAGAATTTATTTTATAACAACATTTACAATACGTCCCGGCACAACTACCACATTTGAGGGAGTTGATTCCCCCATCCATTTTTTTGCTCTTTCATCAGAAAGAACAGTTTTAATAACTTCATTTTTGCTCATATCAACAGGAAGCTCAATCTTAAACCTCAATTTGCCGTTGAATGATACCGGGTATTCATAAAGATCCTCTTTAAGATACTCCTCGTTGACCAGTGGCCAGGGTTCATAGGTAATTGTTTTATTGTTACCCAGGATATGCCACAGTTCTTCTGCAAGATGGGGAGCAAATGGGGAGAGTATCTGTGTAAAGGCCGAAGCTATCTCTTTTGTCACTCTTCCTTTCCGGATTACAAGATTTACGAATATCATCATAGCCGATATTGCAGTATTAAAATGCAAACTCTCAATATCGCATTCCACTTTCCTGATTGTCCGGTGAAGACCTTTAAGAACCTCCGGATCTTCCTTCCCGGTAAAGTAACTTTCGCTGTTGGAAAAGAATCTGTATGATCTGGACAGGAATCCGAATACACCTTTAACACCTTTATCATCCCATGGTTTGGTAATATCAAGTGGACCCATGAACATCTCGTAAAGTCTCAAGGAGTCAGCGCCGTATTTTGCAACCACATCATCGGGATTGATAACGTTCTTCAAGGATTTTGACATTTTAGCGACGATCTGTTTCAGTTCGGCTCCTGATTCTCTGTGAAAGAATTTTCCATTCCGTTCTTCAACCAGATCACCGGCAACTTTTGCCCCGGATTCAGTTTCGTAAGCGTAAGCCAGTATCATCCCCTGATTAAATAACCTCATATAGGGTTCATCAGTCGAAACGATACCAAGATCGAAGAGCACTTTATGCCAGAAACGGCTGTAAAGAAGGTGAAGCACTGCATGTTCCGCTCCACCGATATAAAGATCGACAGGCATCCAGTATTTTTCTTTTGCCGGATCGAATATCATGTTATTATTCGATGGGTCGATAAACCGCAGATAATACCAGCACGATCCTGCCCATTGAGGCATGGTATTTGTTTCCCTTCGTCCTTTTCGTCCATTACTGTCAGTTACATAAAGCCATTCAGCAGCATTAGCGAGAGGTGATTCCCCTGTTTCTCCGGGAAAATATTTTTTCAATACGGGCAGTTCAAGAGGAAGCTCATCATCGTCCATAGCGGATATTTCTCCATCTTCCCAGTGGATAACAGGAAATGGTTCCCCCCAGTATCTCTGCCGGCTGAAAAGCCAGTCACGCAGTTTGTAATTGACCTTGGCTTTGCCCAGGCTTTTTGATTCAATCCAGGCTGTTATTTTGGCAATACCAGACTCTTTGTTGAGTCCGTCAATATCAATCCCGGTTGAAGGATTTGATGAATTGATGTATTTTCCATCTTCGGTCCAGCATTCTGCACCTACGATGATTCTCTTTCTCTGGTCAGGATCAGCAACATCAGGATCCTGGATACAGACTATCGGGAGCCCGAATTTCTGAGCAAACTCAAAGTCGCGGGTATCATGTGCAGGAACAGCCATAATAGCACCTGTACCATATCCTGTCAGTACGTAATCAGCAATCCAGATAGGGATACGGTTAAGGTTGACAGGATTAACTGCATATCTTCCTGTGAAGACCCCTGTTTTTTCCTTTGCCAGATCAGTCCTGTCGAGATCTGATTTGAGCGAACTGGCTTTGACGTAGTCATTAATAACCTGACGGTGTTCATCAGTTGTAATTTTATCTGTAAGCTGATGCTCAGGAGCTATTACCATATAAGTTGCTCCAAAAAGGGTATCAGGTCTTGTTGTGAAAACAGTTAGTTTTTCATCCAATCCTTCTATTGTGAAATCAACATCGGCACCAGTCGAGCGGCCTATCCAGTTACGCTGCATATCTTTTATACCTTCGGGCCAGTCGAGGTCATCAATTCCGGTCAGCAGTCTTTCAGCATAATGAGTGATCCGCAGCATCCACTGTTTCAGGTTCTTCTTCTCGACCGTGTTGCCGCATTTTTCGTGTGAACCGTCGTTAAGAACTTCTTCGTTTGAACAGACAATGCGGCAGCTTGGGCACCACCACACCAGGGCATCATCATAATATGCAAGGCGTTTGGAATTTATGTACTTTTTAACCTCTTTTTCGCCGAGTGTTGAAATCTCTTCAGGTATTGTTAATTCCTTAACAAGCCTTCCTTTCTGCAGCTTTTCATCGAACCATGTGTTAAAGAGCTGGATGAAAATCCACTGGGTCCATTTATAATATTTAGGATCGGTAGTCTTAATCTCTTTTTCCCAGTCGTAGCTTAGTCCGAGCTCTTTTATCTGTCTTTTGAAAGTATCGCAGTTGTTTTTTGTGGTTATTGCAGGATGTGTGCCGGTCTGGATAGCATATTGTTCAGCAGGGAGCCCGAAAGCATCCCAGCCCATCGGATGCAGCAGGTTGAATCCTTTCATTCTCTTGTATCTGCTATAGATATCTGTTGCTGTATATCCTTCAGGATGACCCACATGAAGACCAGCACCCGAGGGGTAAGGAAACATATCCAGAACATAGTATTTTTTAGGATTGGTTAAATCATCCGGGGTTTTGAAAGTTTCATTATCCTCCCAGTATTCCTGCCACCTTTTTTCAATCTCGTGGAAATTGTAATCCATTTTTGGTGATGAGTATTAGTTTTTTGTTAAATGAGACCGAAGACCGAAGACTTAGGGACCATAATTGCATTCTTTAAAAAACTTCGGACTTCCGACTTCCGACTTCAAACCTGGTTTGCGAAAATAGGAAAATTTTGGGAAAAAACGATTTAATTGGTAGAAGGTAGAAGCGTCATGCATGACGCTTCTACCTTCTACCTGCCAAATTCATTCAAAATATTTGTAGTATTGGGCTAATGATTATAATTTTGTTGTCTGAGATGGCATGCATGCCGTCTGTACGAATTTGGTCCCGT
>Ga0307443_1000989_pt1 | contig 17565 bp, 18 predicted proteins | sample SalMarSW160220MG_FD_202148 | JGI IMG/M metagenome (GOLD analysis project Ga0307443, IMG submission 202148) | Salt marsh sediment microbial communities from the Plum Island Ecosystem LTER, Massachusetts, United States - SW1601-220 | ecosystem: Environmental > Aquatic > Marine > Intertidal zone >... | reverse complement strand
CGAGAAGGGCTGTCAAGTTGAACTAAGAGGGGGAGAGTCTCCACTTTGCATCGTAGTCTAGTCCTTTGTTCCTGGAAAGGGGACGGGGTATACTCGTGACAAGAGGAGGCTGAGGTTGCGAAATCGGGGTGATCATTGCAGGAGACTCCTCAGAGCGGCAGTTCGCGTTTCTAAAGGGCTAGCGGTCCCGAGGGAGCACCTTGCAGCCGAGTGGTGGACTTGCAGTGATGGCTGGTAATGGACACGAGCTTGCCCAGCACGTAGCTCTTTGTCCCCCAACTTATTTCCAGGTATCTTGGTCCAGCAATTCTTGCTAGTTTCTTTCTCGAGGCTTGTTCTGGTCATCAGGGCTTCTTTGTTTCCGGTAACACAGTTTGTGAGGCACCGATGACTCGCTCGTAACAATTTCAATGAGGCAATTCGTCTATTGACAAACACGGAATCGCAGTGTATAATTAAATTATGCTACAGAAGCAGTGGCCATGGCTCTTACTTACAAAGCTTCCGTGCAATTCATTAAATCCCCCGTAGCAGTATCCACATCTAGAGTAGTAATCTCCTGATTAAAGTTATCCTCGATAGAATTGTCCGACACGGTCTTAGGCATGTAAAAGGGAAGTCTGCATAATGTTTGATTTACTTATAAAGAACGGAAGGATCATTGACGGGACTGGGAATCCTTGGTTCCGTGCAGATGTTGCGATCAAGGACGGTCGTATTGTTGCTATCCGTGCCGAAAAAAACTCACCTGCAAAATGCGAAATCGATGCCCAGGGGCTAGTGGTGGCCCCCGGTTTTGTTGATTGTCATAGCCACGCGGATTTCGTTCTCGCGGATAAGAACCATCCGCAGATTATGGAGTGTTTTGTCAGACAGGGAATAACCACGTTGATTACCGGTAACTGCGGTTACTCACCATTTCCCGTGAACACTCCCGAAGGTACGGAACTTTTGAAGGGCTACAGTGCGTTCTTCCAGTCCGACGGTTTTGACTGGCACTGGTCAGATGCCAAGGGCTACATGGATTACCTGGAAGAACGAGGTGTTGCCTACAATGTGATACCCTTGACTTCCCACGGCACCGTCCGTATGTGTGTCAAGGGCCTCCGTGCTGGGGTCGCCACAGACTCGGAAAAGGAGGAGATGGCGAGACTCGCCCGTAGAGATTTGGAACAGGGTGTGTGGGGGCTATCTAGTGGGCTCATTTATCCGCCGGGAATGTACTCCGATACCGATGAGCTCATTGCGATCACTGCGCCGCTGAAGGAATTCGGCGGCGTTTATACTTCTCATGTGCGTGGCTCCAGTGAGACACTGTCGCAGGCGACGAGAGAAGTCATCCAAGTTGCTGAATCGAATGAGATCACTGCGGTCCACTCACATGTTGAGGCTTTCGGTGAACGGTTCTTTCCTACTATCGACGCTGTTTTGGCGCTGCACGACGAGGCTCGCACTAGGGGCGTCGATATCGGGATGGACGTGATCCCCTACGTCGCTGCAAACACGACTCTCTTTGCCACCCTGCCGCCGTGGGCACTTGCGGGAGGAATGACCGAGCTCGCCAAACGGCTGCAGGACAGCAACACACGGGAACGGATCCGCCGATCTGTGGAAGACGACATCCCGGGCTGGCCCTCGTGGTTGCCCGGTGCCTGGCCACACAACCTTGTTGAGGCTACTGGATGGAAGAACATCCGTCTTATCTCGGCAATCAAAGAGGAGAACAAGAAGTACGAAGGAATGTCATTTGTAGAGATTGCAGAGGCTACTGGTAAAACCCCCTTCGATGCAGCGGCAGACATGATTATGGAGGAACAGGGCCCCACAATGGCTCTATATGTCGGAAGCTCTGGAATTGACGAAATGGATGACCCCTGGCACCAAAAGCTGATCGCCCGCCATCATGTCTCCATAGAGACGGACGCTATTATTACTGGAAGAGGAATTCCTCACCCGGCCGGATACGGCGCATTCCCAAAGTGTCTCGGGCACTACAGCCGCGACTTGGGATTGGTCCCCATGGAGGAGATGGTACGCAAGATGACCTCCCAGGCGCTCCGGAGATTCGGGGTCAAGGATAGGGGGATGATCCGTGAAGGGGCGTTCGCCGATATCACGATCTTCAATCCTGAGACCATAGCCGATAACGCGACGTATTCTAATCCCAAACAGTATCCGGATGGAATCGAGTTTGTAATCATCAACGGAACTCTGGTCCTGCAAAAAGGGGAATATAACAGTGAACTTTGCGGGCGCGTACTTCGCAAAGAAAGGACATAAGGTATGGGAACTCGTTATTCCATTAAGACCGTTACTCCACTAGTTTCTAAATCGACCGCCGGGTGTCTACGGACACCTGGAGGCAAGGAGGTGAGGCAAGAAGTAAAAATAGAAGAAGATGGAAGCGTCGTTAGACAACAAGAATGATGAAAGGAGGGTTTAGTAATGATGGGAAGGAAGCTACTGATTGTGCTTAGTGCGGTTTGTCTTGTGTTGGCGCTGGGGACTCTCACTTCAGTGGGGGAAGAGACGATCAAGATTGGAGCCATTTTCCCCTACACCGGTCCTGTTGCTGAATTGGGCCCGAAGTTCGAGGCCGGTCTCAGAGCGGCGCTGGACGAAGTTGGCTACAGAGTTGCCGGCAAGAAGATAGAGCTCATCATCGAAGACAGCGCAACGTCTGTTTCGGTTGGGCTGGACAAGTTCAAGAAGCTGGTGGACATCGATGGTGTCAAGGTCGTCATCGGCCCGCTGATGGGCGATACGCACCTTGCCATTGCCCCCTATGCCTCTGAGAAAAAGGTAATCGTCACCTCTCTGATCAATGGGATGTATGAGGTGGCGAAGAAGCCGGATTCCACCTACTTGATCTATCCAACCACGTGCTGGGCGCAGACCTACTGGTTCGGGCAGTATGTCTATAACGAACTGGGTTATCGCACCATGATCACCATCGGTGCCAACTACGCAGGTAAGATCGCGTACGCCAACGGCGCAGCAGATGGGTTTAAGGACGCAGGCGGGATCGTGGTTGCTCAACTGTGGCCACCGGTTGGCTGCCCAGACTATAGCCCGTACATTCCAACGATGATAGGCACCGAGGCGGACGTGATTCTGTACGCCCTTGAGGGACCCGGTCCGGTGAGCCGGTTCATCTATCAGTCTCATGAAATGGGGCTTGATAAACCGATGGTTACTATCACTCAGGATGGTGACTACACACCGGAGGCACTCGCTGAGCTCGGTGACATTGCTCTCGGAATCCAGGGTGAGTCAGCCTATACATGGCAGCTGGACAACGACGAGAACAGGGCTTTCTTGGGAGGCATCTTTGCCCAAACCGGCGCGGTCCCAAGCTGCTCAGAGCAGAACAGCTACACTATGGCTAAAGCAGTCCTGGCTGGGCTTGAGGCAACGGGTGGCGATGACTCGTTCGACGTCCTGTGGCCCGCGATTCTGGCGCTTCAGCTGGACACTCCTGCAGGTCCGCTTTCCTTCGGTCCTGAAGGGGTCGCCATCGTGGACTCCTACGTTACCCAGGCCGAGTTCACGCAAGGGGAGTACCGCTTGTCCCCACCGCTTGCTGTCGTGCACGAGGTTCGTGATCCAAGACTCGCAAGCAACGAGGGGATGCCCGCGTACTTGCTGGACGAAGACTAGGCTTAAGGAACCGACAAAAGCGGGCAGGCCGGGTTTTTCTCCTGACTTGCCCGCCTTCTTGGTACGAATGGTTCACTGAGCCTGGATCATCGTTTGGAGGTAAGAATCTGTATGTTCCTAACAACTCTCGTCAATGGGATCGCTTATGGCGTGGTCCTATTCCTCATTGCCTCCGGAATGTCGATCGTCATGGGGGTCATGGGGATCAGCAATCTGGCACATGGCGCACTCTACATGGTCGGGGCGTATGTCGGCTGGCAGGTGTTCAAGGGGTTTCACTGGCCCTTCATAGTGGCAGTCCTGCTCGGCGGGGTAGCCGGGGGGTTAGTCGGCCTGTTCATCGAACGTATCTTCCTGCGGCGACTTTACAAACAGCCAAATGAGCAAGTTCTGCTGACCTTCGGTTTCGTTTATATCATCACCAACATCTGTCTCTGGATTTGGCGAGGGTGGAGCAGACTGCCGTTCACCGCGTCTGTGCTGTTTCGTCCAATCATCATAGGGAATCAGCGCTTCGCTCCTTCCCGTCTTGTGCTCATTCTGATCGGGGTGGTACTGGCGGTCGGCTTATGGTACTTGCAGGATAGGACTCGTCTTGGGGCCATGGTCCGAGCGGGGATGGATGACAAAGAGATGGCGCAGGGACTCGGTATAAACATGGAGAGAGTCTCCATGATCGTTTTCTTTATCGCCTCCTTTATCGCTGGGCTTGCGGGAGTGCTCGGCGCGCAGGTGATGGGCGTCAACCTCGAACTCGGCACAAACATCCTCGTTCTGGCACTGGTGGTAGTCATCGTTGGCGGCATCGGCTCGATCCAAGGGGCATTTGTGGGCGGCCTGTTGATCGGGGTTGTTGATACCTTTGGCAAAGCACTATTCCCGCAGATGGCAATGTTCACAATATATCTGGCAATGGTGATCGTCTTGGTCGTACGACCGAGAGGTCTCCTGGGGAGAGGAGGCTGAGCGACCGATGAGAGCGGCTGAGCAGAGTGTTATCCAAAGAGTCAGTCAGAAGGTAATCGCAAACGCTGTTCCATGGGCGTTGGCAGGAGTGGTCTTTCTCATCGTTCCACTTCTTCTGCCGGGATTCCTTCAGGGCATGATGTCGAAATTCCTTATCTTTGCGATCTTTTCCATGAGTTACAACGTCGTAGCCGGTTACACTGGCTTGGTTTCTTTAGGACAGGCCGCTTACTTCGGTGTAGCGGGGTATGCGGTTGCTCTACTGATGTACCACTTTGGGATTGATTCGCTGTGGGTGACCGCGCCCATCGGCATCCTTATGGGGACTGTTGTTGCTGCTGCCTTCGGCCCCCTCGTCTTGCGAGTATCAGGCCTGTACTTTCTAATTTTGACCTTTGCTCTGGGGCGGTTGTGCTACAGTATCGCCTGGAATGTACCGTGGCTGAATTGCCCCGGGATGCAGGGGATTGCGGGCCTGCCACAGCCAAATCTCGGTTTTCCCGGGTTTAAGTGGAGCTATCTCTCCTTCTATTTCTTCACTCTGATTGCCTTTGCCATCGCGATGTTCCTCCAGTATCGGTTATCGAAGTCTCCCTTCGGCCATTCGCTGGCGGGCATCCGCGAGGGGGAAGCGCGGATGGAGGCATTAGGATTCAATGTGTGGCTTCATAAATACATCGCATTTATCATTGGGGGAGCGTTTGCTGGAGTGGCCGGCGTGTTGTTCGTTTACTACAACCGTTTCATTGAACCCGCTCACCTTGACATCATGTTCTCATTCCTTCCGATGTGCATGGTTATAATCGGGGGGCCAGGAACGTTGTGGGGGCCTGCAGTAGGAGCGGGGGTGATCGTCTTCGTGGAGTACTACTCCAGTGTGATGATCCCCCAGCGTTGGCCCCTAGTCTTGGGCGGCCTTTTCGTATTTGCCATTATGTTTGCCCGGAAAGGTTTGGCCGTCTACGCAGCCAGTGGCTGGAGAAAAGCGGAGGCGAGGTTATGGAGGCGCTGAAACTCGAGCATCTATCGAAGAGCTTCGGGGGGCTTTGCGTGCTCGATGACGTCTCCCTCACCATAGAGATGGGCGAGCGCGTGGTGTTAATTGGTCCAAACGGAGCGGGAAAGACGACCCTTTTCAACGTCATCAATGGGCAACTTCCTCCCACGTCTGGCAGGATCTATCTGTTCGGTGAAAACGTGACTAAGCTACCCGTGCATTCCCGTGCTCACCGCGGCATCGCGCGGTCGTTTCAGATCACCAGTATTTACCCCAATCTTTCAGTCCTGGGCAACGCCATCCTGGTGGTGCACGGTTGTAAGCGATCCCGGTTCCACCCATTTCGCTCCATAAATTCCTACCGCGCCTTAATGACTAAAGCCCGGGAGGCCCTTGAAATGGGAGGCTTATGGGATGCGAGGGACGAACTGGTACAAAGCCTATCCTACGGTGAACAACGTCGGTTGGAGATCACCCTCAGCCTAGCATCCGAGCCCAGATTGTTGCTACTCGACGAACCCAGTTCAGGGCTTACAAGTAGCGAATCTGCGGAGATCATCAACATGATTAACGAGCTTCCCCAGAATATCACGCCGATTGTAGTTGCTCACGATATGGACGTTATCTTCGGCGTAGCTGAGCGCATCATCGTGCTCTATTACGGAAAGTTGTTGGCGGACGGTACGCCAGAGGATATCCAAGCTGACCCTCAGGTCAGGGAAATCTATCTGGGTGTCGAGGAGGGCACAGAACGTGTTGGAGCTAGTTGATATTCATACTTACTATGGCGAAAGCTATATCCTTCAGGGTGTCTCCCTGAAGGTGGAACAAGGCAGGGCGGTAGCGCTCCTCGGCCGTAATGGGATGGGTAAGACGACGAGCATCCGTTCCATCATCGGGTTTACGCCTCCTCGCCATGGCGAGGTGCGTTTCAAGGAGAAGAACGTTGCTTCCTGGCCTTCCCACAGAAGGGCTCGCATGGGGATGGCTTTGTGTCCGCAAGGACGCCGGATTTTTCCCTCCCTGAGTGTGGAGGAGAACCTGACCATAGCCTCCCGGAGCCGGGCTCGATCCAAGGATCGGGCGTGGAATTTGGACAGAGTCTATGACAAGTACCCCGTGCTGAAGGAGCGGGCCAAACTGAAGGGGACCTCGCTTAGCGGCGGCGAACAGCAGATGCTGGCCATTGGACGTGGTCTGATGACCAACCCCGATCTGTTCATGCTGGATGAGCCTTCGGAGGGACTGGCGCCGATGCTTGTAAGGGACATTGGTAACATCATCACTGAGCTGAAAGAGACCGGTCTCTCGATTCTACTGGTAGAGCAGAACATCACTATGGCACTGAGTGTAGCGGACTATGTTTATGCAATCAGCAAAGGGAAAATCGTATATGAGGGCACCCCCAAGGAGCTTGCAGCGAATAAACCGGTCCAGGACCAGTACCTCGGTGTAGCAAGCTGAGAGATTCCCCTCACTAAGAAAGGAGGTAACGTGGAGAATCTAATCTATAAGGAACCAAGCGAACTTGGCACCTTCACTCCACAAGAGCAAGAGGCGCTTAGTTTGGTCCTGGAAGAACTACGGGCTTGGGATGCGCATGATTTGGATCGACTTCTTGCGGTGATGGACGAGAGGATCATCTACCACGATGTTACCCTGCCTCCCGCTAAGGGGCATCAAGGGTTGCGGGAGTTTGGCGAGGGCTGGCTGAAAGCAGCGCCTGATTTTGGCGTACCCGTCGAGAAGTTCATCGTTCGGGACAACTGTGTGGTCAGTATGGGACGAATAACCGGCACGATCACCGGAGAGTTCTTCGGTCGACCTGCTCCCAATAAGGCGTTTGATTGCATGTACGTGCAAGTGGCTATCATCGAGGCCGGAAAGATCAAGTACATCCGCGATCACTGGGATTCGGCAACGATGATGAAGCAGATGGGCTGGATCTAAAGAAGGATTGAAAAGGGTCTACAGGCTGCCAGGTGATTGATCGAGAGGGATTCAAGATCTTATAAAGAAAGGCTGTAAGGCAATAGAGGAGCACGAACTCGACAAATGGAGAAATAAACAAAAAGGAGATGAAAATGAGCGTAGAAAACCTGATTTACAAAGAGGTTGACGAATTGGGAGATTTCACTCCCCAGGAGAAGGTAGCACTTCAGGTGGTGATCGATGAACTGCGAGCGTGGGACAACCACGATCTGGAAAAGCTCTATTCCATCTCCCATCCGGATATCATCTACCACGACGTTACACTCTCACCCGCCAAGGGACTTGCCGGGTTGAAAGAGTTTGCAGAGGGCTGGGTTACCGCCTCGCCCGACTTTACGGTCTATGTGGAGCAATTCATCGTTCGCGGGAACACGGTTGTCAACGTCGGCCGCATTTCGGGAACGATCACCGGTGAGTACTTCGGCTCACCCGGACCCAACAAACCGTTCGATTGCATGTATTGCCAAGTGGCTGTTGTTGAGGACGGAAAACTGAAATACGTCCGCGATCACTGGGATTCATACACGATGATGCAGCAGATGGGCTGGGCTCCAAGCAGCTGATGAGGAAAACGATAGCTGGAATCTGAGCCTCCTTGCAGTCAGTGAAAGGGCCCGTGATAACTTGATTGGTAACGTATTGAAGGGGGGGAGAGATGATTGGAGAAGCGAGCAAGGGCGATTTAGTCCAGATTCATCAGGTGATCCTAACTCCCGAGGAAAGGACCGCCAACATTCCCGAATGCACGAAGCGCGTTCCCTATGAGATGTGGGTTAAGGGGTTCCTGCTTAATGACGAGGCCAAGATTGGTGACACCGTTTCCATAAAAACTTTTATCGGGCGGAGGCTTTCCGGGGACTTAGTCAACGTGAATCCTGTGTATGACCACGGTTTCGGAAAACCTCGGGTGGAACTAATTTCGGCCAGCTTAAGGGCCAGGAGACGACTGGAAGAGGAGAGCAGGAATGCCAATCGATAGAAGCTATGACGCAGTGATGTCTCGGAAAAACGAGATACTTAAAAAATCGGTAGGCATCGATTACGACAAGTTTGAGATATCGCCTATCGCCTTTGATTACGAAGGATTGATGAATTCTCCAGGTTATTCGTTATCCGAGATTCAGGCGATCCAACAAGAAACAGGCGTGGGGAATACACCGTTGGTTGAACTGAAGAACATCACTAGCTTGGTTCGTTCGATTGCCTCCCCAAGTAAAGGAGCCCGGATCTTCCTCAAGGACGAGCGTGCAGAACCCAGCGGCAGCTTCAAGGACCGCAGAGCTTCTCTTTCTATCTATTACGCAGCCGACCGGGGTTACAAAGGCACGGTCTGCGCCAGCTCCGGCAACTACGGGGCAGCCGTTGCCTCGCAAGCTGCTAAACGTGGTCTCAAGACTATCATCATGCAAGAGGTATTCGATAGCCGGCGAGTTGGACAACCTGAGATCCTAGAGAAGACGAGGACATGTGAAGCATACGGAGCCGAAGTCTGGCAGCTAACAGTAGGACCCGAACTGTTCTATGTAATGCTGCTGGTGGTTGAAGAGACAGGTTTCTTCAACGCATCGCTGTATATCCCCACCAGCGTGTTAGGCATAGAAACCCTCGGATACGAACTGGCAACGCAACTAAAAGAACGAGAAGGTCGGCTCCCGGATGTAGTAGTCGCAACAACAGCCGGGGGGGGAAATGTCACCGGGACAACTAGAGGACTACGCAAGGCTGGAAGCGATAAGACGATCATTGTGGGTGCCTCTGTTGACCTGAGCGGCCTTCATATGGCAAGCGATGAGGACTTCAATCGTAAGTCCTTCACCACTGGTCATTCGGGGTTCAGCGTCCCGTTCATGGGCTGGCCTGACCGAACGGATGTTCCCAGAAACGCTGCTCGAACACTACGTTACCTCGACCGTTTTGTTCTTGTTTCACAAGGGGAAGTATTCTACACCACCGAACTGCTAGCCAAACTGGAAGGGCTAGATCGAGGACCAGCGGGAAATACGTCACTAGCCGCTGCTCTTCCCATTGCAAAGGAGATGGATCAAGATCAGATCTTGGTCGTTCAAGAGACGGAGTACACTGGCGCGGGGAAGCTCCCCTCATCGCAACTCACCTTTGCCAAAGAAAATGGGATAGGAATACGGTGTGGTGATCCGCGGGACAACATCCCCGGCAAAACGATTATCATCCCTGAAAGCCCTGAACAAATCCACGTTGAGGACCTTGACATGGACAAAATCAGGCGGTCTTACATAGAGAAAACGATAACTCGCGCACATGGTTACAAGCCAACCCAGGATGATATTCACTTCCTGGCTGAGGAATCGAACAGTTCGATTGAGTCTGTAGCCGAGGTTGTAGAGGAACGGTCGGAAGCGTTAGAGGCCCACTAAAGGAGGAACGGCATGTTATCGGATGTTGAATATGAAATAGTGCACCAGATCTCTGGTGCAAAGATCAAGCGCAATGTCGAGGAACTGTGCAAGATCGCCCCAGACCGTTTCGTTGGAACTGAAGGAGATAAGAAGGCGATCGAATATGTCAAGGCACGCTTTGAGGAGTTGGGACTCGAAATTCGGGAGACGCCGATCCACGTGCCGTCGTGGCAGGAGACGAAACCTCCCGTAATCCGCATCATGGCAACCGGGGAGGAATTGGAAGGGATCAGTGCCTCGTTTGCTGTCTCCACTCCAGTTGGTGGGCTCACCGCTGATCTAGTCCTGGTGAGAGATGGCAAAGATCAAGATTACGAGGGTAAAGACGTAAGCGGCAAGATCGTCGTCCTCACCGAGGAGTCGCTTGGCTTCTCCAAGTTCTGGATGGGAACCTACGTAGATCGCGCAGCGCGTAACGGTGCCGTTGGGGTCATTCTGATCCATCCTATGCCATGGCCATATCGCATCTCGATGGAGGCAGGAAACTCGGTGATCGCTAACCGCTTCTGCGAAAAAAAGGTCCCGGCGGTCTGTATATCCGGCATTGAGGGTTTGAAGCTGATGCACGCGATCGGCCGAGGGGATACGAAGATTCACTTCGAAACCTCAAACAGAATCGAGCCCTGTGATTCCATCGTCATCTCCGCTTTTCACCAGGGGACAGAGTTTCCCGAGCAACGGATCGCGTTTGTCGGCCACCGCGATAATGCCAACACCCCAGGCGCTAATGACAACGGGACAGGAACGGGAACGATCCTGGAGCTGGCTCGTGTCCTCAGTAAGACAGCCCCTAAGCGTTCATTCGAGTTCATCTCCAGTACGGCGGAAGAAGGTGTAACGGAAGGAATCTGGCAGTACATCGAGGCGCATAAGGAAGAGCTGAAGAAGAACATGAAGGCGGTTCTTGACACCGACATGGTCGGTGTCGGCGGGGTACCGATTCAGGTGGATATGGGATACTGGCCTGATGCCAAGCCACAACAACACCCCAAGTGGTTACTGGATATGGTGGATAGTGTGGCTGAGGAAATGGGATACGGATTCGGAAGGCTCACCTGTGAATGGGGCTACCCCGAAGAAGGTCGGTTCAACGCCATCGGTGTGCCGTCCACGGTCCTCTGGCAGCCAGATGATCCATACTATCATTCCATCTACGATACGCCAGATCACCTGAACCCGGGATCCATCAAGGCGGTTGCCGACACGTATGCCATTGTGGCGTGGCGGCTCGCTAACAAGTAGGTATCAACGCAAGAAAGGAGCAACGATGGAAAGCAGAGAAATCGTACTGAAAAATCCACTCTTTACGGATCTCAAGAAAGTGGGGCACAAACCAGAGGAGGACATATATGTGTGGTCGATGGGCCTCGGTCTACACAACAATCACCTGCAGAATCGGCTGCGAAAAGAGGTCATCAGCTCTCAGATGAGGGAGAACATCTACAAGGATCTGTGGAAGAACTTCTACGCGATGGGGTTGGAGAAGGTGAACTCGGCTCTGGGGGTTACGGCAAATCCAGATCTGGATGCGATCAACAAGACGCTCGACGCCATCATGACCGACAAGAACCACCCAGCCATCTCCGGAGTTGGCGACTACGTTGAGGAAGCGATCCTGAGCTGGGTCCGTGCATTCGCTGCCTACGACTGGAGTGTGTGGACCTACATGGAAAAGTGGCTGGGGGCGAAACAGGCTCTCAACATCTACATGTGGATGTGGGAGGAGTTCTCGTTAGGTGAGTTAGATCACTGGAAATCGGTGGTGGGAATAACTGATGAGAGCAGCGTTACCATGAAGCAACTCGGAGAACTCTCCCGGGTCTACTGGGAGTCGATTGGGTGCCCGTACAAGGTGACGCAAGACACCGAGGATACCCATGAGGCCGAGCTTGAAGACTGCCCATACTGGCAGAACATGAAGGAACTGTTCGGGGAGGCCAAGGCGCGGTCGATGACGCTCAAGACCGAAGCGCATGTCTCTGTCAATTATTACGATGCCATTCTGAAGGCAATGGGAATATTCGATAGATTCTCATTCACCATGGATCGGTTCTTGTGTTGTGGTGATGACTGCTGCCGAGTTCGTTTCCAACGAAGGAAGTAGGTGAACTTCCCTGCTCATAGAAACCCAAGAGGTGAAAAATGACTGAATCGATCGATATTGCAAAATCTTGGTTCGATGCGATGAATTCACACGACCTTGAGATGATGAGCTCCCTCTATGCCAAGGATGTCGTAGGCGATGAGATAGCGGATCCCCCCGTCCGCGATCGCAAGGGAGTTGAGAAGAGCTACCGCGAACTGTTTTACAGCTATCCTGATTGTAAGGCTAAGGTGTCGAACATCTTCTCCAGTGCCGATCAGGTGTTGGCTGAAATCCGCTGGACCGGCACGAATACGCGGGAGTTTCGGGGCGCGTCAGCAACCAACGCGGTCACCGACCTGCGGATCGCCTATATCTTTAAGATAGTGGAAGGCAAGATCAAGAAAATCACCGAGTACTACGACAGCGCTTCCGTATAGCGAACGACTCGGCCAACGTGGCATCGGCATGGTGATCTAAAGGATTGATGAGGAAACGATGACATCGGTACGAGGGCACGTGGCGAGAGCTACACAGGCAGTCATCAACCTCGCCGCGATCGGCCGCAACATCGAGAGAATACGGCGAAAGATAGGACCGGATCGACATCTGATGGCGGTGGTCAAGGCAGATGGGTACGGCCACGGGGCCGTTCCTGTCGCACGTGTGGCCCTGACCAGTGGGGCGGACTGGTTGGGTGTTGCCATCCCGGAGGAAGGGGCCGTGCTGCGCGCTGCGGGTGTCACGGCACCGATTCTCGTGGTTGGGCTGATTCAGCCCGAAGAGGCTTACAAGGTGGTGAAAGATGGGCTGGATCAGGCTGTTTGCTCGTTGGAGTTACTGGAAGCGTTGGATCGCGAAGCCGGTAGAGTTTCCGCGAAGGTTGGTGTCCACCTGAAGATGGATGCTGGAATGGGTCGGATTGGCGTCATACCGGAAGAGACAATCCTATTTGCAAAACGAATTCTTGGTTTCAAAAACCTCGCTCTGAGAGGGATATTCAGCCACTTCTCTACAGCGGATAAAGCAGATAAGTCCTATGCTGAGTTGCAACTGAGGTGTTTTGAAGCAGTACTTCACGACTTTTCCCAGGCAGGTATCGATGCTGGCATTCGGCACATTGCCAACAGTGCAGCCATCCTCGATCTCCCCCAATCCTATTACGATATGGTGAGACCTGGGATCATGCTCTACGGACTCTATCCCTCAAAAGAAGTGACTCACAGCATCACGTTAGAACCAGCAATGACGCTAGTGACCAAAGTGATAGCAATCAAAGCCGTGCCAGCAGGAACCTCCATAAGTTATGGCCGAACGTTTATCACAACGAAGAAAGAAACGATCATAGCCACGTTGCCCTTGGGATACGGCGATGGTCTCAGTCGCCTCTTATCCAACAAGGCCGAAGTCTTAATCAGAAACAAAAGAGCTCCACTAGTCGGAACGATTTGCATGGATATGTGCATGGTGGACGTATCGAGTGTGAAAGAGGTAAAGTGCGGAGATCAGGTTATCATCTTTGGTAAAGATCCATCAGTGGATGAGCTTGCAGAGAAGATCGGTACGATCAACTACGAAGTAACCTGTAATGTGAGCAAGCGTGTGCCCCGAGTTTACAGTCAGTAACTAGAAAGGAGGGAAAGCTACCATGCCTAAGATCCTAATTCTCTACCACTCAACAACAGGTAACACAGAGGCGATGTCCGAAGCTGTGGAGGCAGGTGTGAGGAAAGAAGGAGTGGAAGTTGTCCGCAAGCGCTTGGAGGAGTCAACTGTAGATGAACTACCTCACTATGATGGCATCATCCTTGGAACCCCCACCTATTTCGCCGCAGCAAGCGCCGAGGTCAAGCGATTCATCGACGAGAGCATCAAGTACTACAAAAAGCTTGAGGGGAAGGTGGGGGCAGCTTTTTCTTCATCTGGAGATCTTGGTGGTGGCAATGAGACAGCGATATTGAATATCCTACACGCTTTCTTGGTACACGGAATGATCGTTCCCGGATACGTCTCTGGAGGGCACTACGGACCGGTCTGTGTCGGCACTCCCGATGATGAACGCAAAAAGGTATGTGAGGCGATGGGTTCGACAGTCGCCCAGTTGGTGAACAAATTGAGCTAGTTTGAAGACCAATATTACAAGTAGAAAGTGGGGTGATAATGCGCTTAATTACGGCGAAGAACGCAGGGTAAAAAACTTTACAAAAGGAGTGATATAGCGTGGCTAAGAGTGCAAAAGATATGCGGCACAATGATTTTGTCGAGAATATGCGTGATATTCAGACGATTCACCCGGAATTCACTTGGGAAAAAGCATATAACGATGCCTTGGTGCTTTGGACAATGCACGACTACGCAGCGTTTACAATTATGGAACAGGAAGTGGGTACCGACAGGGCTGTCCAACTCTACGGCAAGATATGGGAACTGCGCTCCCAACTAGAATGGGGTGGCCTGTGCGAGTTGATCGGAAAGAGACCTGAGGATACGGATTTCACCATTCACGACATCGCCAATATCATGATCAAGAGCTTCGCGCTATTCGGCAATCCGATGGAGATCGTAGAGGACACGGAGGACCGTATCACCCTGCGTAACTATGATTGCCCTTACACCACTCAGGTCATGTGGAGCATGCTCTCAGAAAAAGAAGCGGAAGAGTACAACCAGAAGATTCAAGTAGAGTGTAACTACGCCATCTTTGAAACGTACCTGAAACTTGCGGGGCTGTTCGACAAATGGCTGTTCAATTTCCCCTGCCAGTTGTGTATGAGTGGCAAGTATTGCGAGTTCAACTTTACGAGGATTAAGCGCCCCCTCAGTTCGGCCGAGAGGATCAAAACCTACAGGAACAAATACTGAAAAACACCGAAAGAATTGCGATATCTCACCGGCTCTCTTATGAGCCTAACTCGGGAGTATTTGAGCCGAAGGAGATGGTGGGTGTGCACAAGGAACACGCTTACCATCTCCTTTCCTAACTATAGCCCATTGGAGGAGTGGTGTGTTCCCTTTCACGGAATGAATACAGTGAGTGGCTAATACATACCACGCACAAAAGGTGGAGCAATGATCCGTAGCTACAAAGAGATGCATCGAATGTCCGTCATGAACCTAGGGGAATTCTGGGCTGCAGAAGCGGAAAAGCTTCATTGGTTCAAACCGTGGGAACGGGTACTCGATGATTCGAATGCACCCTTCTTCCGCTGGTTCCCAGGTGGGGAGACGAATCTTTGTTACAATGCCGTTGATCGTCACGCTCTTGGTGACCGAGGCGATAAACCCGCCATCATCTGGGAAAGTCCGGAGATGGGACAGAGTGAAGTAATCACTTTTCGGGAGCTTTACCAACGCGTTAACCGCTTCTCCGCTGTTCTGAAGGGGAAGAATGTCAACAAAGGCGATAGGGTCCTCATCTACATGCCAATGGTTCCCGAAGCGATCATCGCAGTCCTTGCGTGTGCTCGAATTGGCGCGATTCATTCTGTCGTCTTTGCTGGTTTCTCCTTCGAATCGCTGGCAGATCGCATCAACGACTCTAGCCCTAAAATGTTGATCTGCTCTGATGGAAGCAAGCGCAAAGGCAAGGTTATTCATCTCAAGAAGATTGTCGACAGAGCGCTGGAAGCCGCAAGAGTGAAGGTACCACATGTGCTTGTGTTCGATCGGGGCATCGATGAATGGGAGCCTGTCGTGGGAAGAGACCTTTACTGGAGGGAAGAAGTAGAGAATGTTGGTGATGTTTTGGTGGAACCAGAGCGAATGCTCGCTACTGATCCCAGCTACATCCTATACACTTCAGGCACAACCGGAAAACCCAAAGGAGTGGTACGCGATACCGGTGGGTATATGGTGGCCTTGCATAGCTCTATGACCCAGATCTATGGTTGTGGCCCAGATGACGTTTACTGGTCCACCTCAGATATTGGCTGGGTTGTCGGGCACAGTTACATCATCTATGGACCACTGTTGTTAGGTATTCCTAGCGTGGTCTTTGAGGGAACACCAGACAATCCCAATCCCGGAATCTGGTGGGACATAGTCGATAAACACCGCGTAACCGTGCTGTTCTCCGCACCGACGGGAATGCGGATGTTACGGAAGTTTCCCGTTCACTGGATTCAAGATCATGACCTAAGCTCGCTACGCCACATCTTTCTTGCCGGGGAACCGTTGGATGAACCAACCTATCAATGGGTAACAGAAACCTTGAACAAACCAGTTATCGACCACTATTGGCAAACAGAGAGTGGATGGCCGATGATTACCAATCACATGGGGATCGAAACGCTCCCGTTCAACCCCGGATCCCCCACTAAAGAAGCTATGGGTTGGCATCTCGATGTGGTGGATGAGAACGGAGAACCGGTTCCTGCGGGGGAGCGTGGATTTCTGGTTGCCCATCCGCCGCTTCCTCCGGGCACCCTGCAGACTATATGGGGGGATGACCAGCGCTACATTGACAGTTATTGGAGCATGTTCAAGCGGTGTGGGAAAGACCTCTATTTCTCTGGGGATTATGCCATTAAAGACGAGGATGGATACTTTTGGTTGCTGGGGCGGGCTGATGAAGTAATCAATGTGGCCGGACACCGGATGGGAACACGCGAGGTGGAAGAAGTCATCTCCAGTCACCCGCAGGTGGCAGAGGCATCGGCGATTGGGATCGATGATGAGGTAAAGGGGCAGGCCATCGCTGCATTCGTAGTACTAAAGGAAGGAGTAGAGGAGACAGAAGCGCTTCACAAGGCGATCATCGATTTGATTCGTGATCGAATCGGTCCGATCGCAACCCCAAAGATCCTAAATGTCGTGGCCCAGCTTCCGAAGACGCGCTCCGGCAAGGTGATGCGGCGCGTTCTGCGGGCGCTCTGCGAAGAAAAGGAGATGGGGGATCTCTCCACGATCGAAGATGGCGCTAGTGTGGATGAGATAAGGAATGCTTTAAAAGACATGGAGCGCAAAGAGGGCTAGAGTAAATGATAGTCGCCGGGATGCATCCAGAGAAGCATGTTCCAAGGGCAAAAGTGGCTACCTATCCAGCCGCTTCTATCCTTATCCTTAAAGCAACTGCATCAAGATCGGCGATTCAAAAGCTTTGCTCTAGTAAACCTCGCCCGCTATACTGGTAAATGTGAGGGGACAAACGACGATCGGTGTATTTATGGGAGGGGACTCCCCGGAGCGGGAGGTCTCCCTGATCTCTGGGCAGCATGTCCATGCCGCACTGGAAGGGCTCGGTTATCCGGTGTTAGCGGTAGAGATTGATAATCTTGATGATCTTGTCCCTGGCTTATGGGGAGTCGACTGCGTCTTCAATTGCCTTCACGGTGGAAGCGGTGAGGACGGGACGGTTCAACTCCTCCTCGATGTGCTTGGGGTTCCGTATGCTGGCTCGGACCCGCGGGCGAGCACGATCTGCATGGATAAAC
>Ga0307443_1000972_pt1 | contig 17774 bp, 14 predicted proteins | sample SalMarSW160220MG_FD_202148 | JGI IMG/M metagenome (GOLD analysis project Ga0307443, IMG submission 202148) | Salt marsh sediment microbial communities from the Plum Island Ecosystem LTER, Massachusetts, United States - SW1601-220 | ecosystem: Environmental > Aquatic > Marine > Intertidal zone >... | reverse complement strand
TACTTTTATCTTTTTACTTTTATCTTTTTACTTTTATCTTTTTACTTTTATCTTTTTACTTTTATCTTTTTACTTTTATCTTTTTACTTTTATCTTTTTACTTTTATCTTTTTACTTTTTCTTATGGATTGTCGTCCCGGTTGCGGAGCTTGCTGTATAGCAATTTCAATCTCATCCCCGATTCCCGGAATGCCTGATGGCAAGCCGGCAGGGGTCAGGTGCATTCATCTCCTTGATGATTACAAATGTGCCCTTTATGGTCATCCTTCAAGGCCGAAAGTCTGTATTGATTTTAAGCCTGAGCCGGAGTTTTGCGGAGAAAGCAGGGAGGAGGCGATGCACTTATTAGGGATGCCCTGAAGCATACGCCACTTTCCCGCCAACTATTGTATAATCCACCTTTGTTTTCATGATCTCCGACTCGGGGATAGTGAGTAAATCTTTATCAACAATCACTATATCAGCAAGATAGCCTTTTTTGATCATTCCTTTCCTGTCATCCATGAACTGTGCATGTGCTGAGCCGAATGTGTAATACTCTATTGCCTCTTCCATAGTAAGTCTCTGTTGGGGAAACCATCCGTCCCCTTCTTCTCCCAGCCGGTCTTTTCTTGTTACTGCAGCATAAAGTCCTTCCATAGGATTCAGCGGCTCCACCTGGTAATCTGTTCCAAAGGCAAGTATTGAACCTGCATCAATAAGGCTGCGCCATGCATATGCACCTTTCGATCTCTCCGTACCTATTCGTTTTTCGCAGAATCTCTTATCGGAGATACAGTGAGTCGGCTGCATTGAGGGGATAACACCGAGTTGAGAAAACCTTGGTATATCGGATAGCCGGAGGGTCTGGCTATGTTCGATGCGGTGACGGCTGTCACGTTTTCCATGTACTTCAACTGCTTTTTCATAAATGTTCAGCACCCAGTTGTTTGCTTTATCGCCAATTGCATGAATACCAATCTGGAATCCCATCTTATCAGCGGTCAGTACCATTTTTTCAAGTTCATCGTAGGGCCACATGGCCAGCCCGGATGTTGAGGGATTATCATTAAAAGGTTCAAACATCAGAGCTGTACCTGATCCCATAGATCCGTCGGAAAAAGCCTTAAGGTATCCGAACCGGATCCAGTTTCCCTCTTTTGGGTATTTTTTTTCAATATCCCGGTATTTCAACAGAACGGTTGTATCACCTGTAAGTGGTTTCCCAATATCTATTCTGCTGGTAAGCTGACCTTCTTTCTGCAGTTTTTCATAAGCTTCGAAATCGGCCGGTCCGGCATTCTGCAGGCTTGTTACACCCAGCTCACGGGCCTCCTTCATGGCAAGCAGATATCCCTGCCATATTCTGGCTGAATCCTCTTCCGCTGATCTTGGAATTTTGACTTCTCCGGTTTTGATGAGGTTCTGGGCTGTCTCTTTGAGTATTCCGGTTGGTTCTCCCGTCACCGGGTCTTTTTGTATTTCCCCGCCAAAAGGATCGGGGGTCTCTTTTGTGATACCGGATTTTTCAAGTACATAGCTGTTTACAAGTATTGAGTGCCCGTCAGCACGGCTAAGCAGCACCGGATTATCCGGAGATACATTATCAATTAACTCTTTTATAGGCCATTTTTTATCGATGAACATCTCATGTTCCCAGTGTCCTCCCTGTATCAGTTCACCGGGTTTTGATCTGGCAACCTGAGCCTCAACTTTTTCAGTAATTACCGAAGGATCAGTTGTATAGCGCAACTCGATATAATCAGGATCGAGCGGGCCAAAGTGTACATGAGCATCATTGAAGCCCGGGATCACAAGCCTTCCTCCGGCATCTATCACTGCAGTTTTTTCTTCATCAATCCAACCTTTGATCTTACTTGTTTTTCCGGCTGCGACAATGAATTCACCCTTGATTGCTATGGCTTCAACCATTGGATTATCTTCATCAATTGTAAGAACCTTCCCGTTAATGATAACGAGGTCGGCTATTTTTTGAGAACTGCATGAAGAAGACATAAGCGTTACTATTAATATTAAGGTAGTCAGGGTTTTCATAAGATGATATTTAACAGGATGAATATATGAAATATTTTAAAAAAATTAGATTAAAACGGATGAGATTCCTCGCTGGCGCTCTTACTAAAATGAATAGACTGTCATTCTGAGCGAAACAAAGTGAAGCGAAGAATCTCCATAACGTTGACACATCCTGCATATTTTAACTTAATGTTAAGAATTTTATTGAAATATCAGGGGGCCTTATACGTTAAAAGAGATAAATTCGCATAAAATCACAAAAGATGAATATCGCATTAATCGGATATGGCAGGATGGGCCATGAAATAGAAGAGACTGCCGTTAAGCGAGGCCACATAATCTCACTGATAGTTGACAGGGACAATACCGATGATATTTGCCGGGAAAAGATGACAGGAGTTGATGTTGCTGTTGAATTTTCAGTTCCCGAAACGGCATTTGAGAATATTTCAAAGTGTCTGGGTCAGAAAATACCGGTGGTTTCCGGAACAACAGGATGGCTCAGGGATTATAATAAAGCAGCGGAACTATGCAGACTCAATAATACTTCATTTATCCATTCTGCAAATTTCAGCATAGGAGTCAACTTGCTTTTCAGGCTGAATGCGGAGCTTGCAAAACAAATGGCACGTTATGATGAATACGCTGTTTCAATAGAGGAGATTCATCATACGAGGAAGCTTGATGCTCCCAGCGGAACAGCTATATCTCTTGCAGAAGGGATAATGAAACAGCATATAAAATACAAAGGCTGGTGCTTCGAAAAGGATAAATCAGATAACATGATCCCGGTCAGATCGGTTCGTGAAGGGAGTATTCCCGGCACACATATTGTTATGTGGGATTCGGATATTGACATCCTGAGCCTTAAACATGAAGCCAGGAACAGGAAAGGATTTGCAGCGGGAGCTGTTATTGCAGCTGAATTCATAAGTACAAGGAAAGGTGTATTCACTATGGATGATGTACTGGGATTCTGATTAAATTTTATACTTTTACCGCTTCAAAAAAATATTATCATGATCGGGAAAATTCCAATGAAATACATAAAATTCGCAATTGCCGCTGTCATTTATATTCTGGTGGTGATATGGATAGGCAATTACTGGCTCTTACTGGGGCTGGCCATCATATATGACCTGTATATCTCGGAAAAGGTAAACTGGACATTCTGGAAAAGGAGGGATGGTAATAACAGCTCATTCATTGAATGGCTCGATGCCCTTATCTTTGCGGTTATAGCGGTTACACTTATTAACATCTTTCTGTTTCAGAATTACCGTATTCCTACACCCTCAATGGAAAAGTCATTGCTGGTGGGAGATCATCTGTTTGTCAGCAAAATTGCTTACGGGCCAAGAATGCCAAATACACCCATTGCTTTTCCATTTACCCAGCATACAATTCCCATCATAAAGACCAAATCATGGTCAAACCTGGTGCACTGGCCCTATAAACGTCTTGCAGGATGTGGTAAGGTGAAAAGATATGACCCGATAGTATTTAACTTCCCGGCTGGAGATACGGTAGCAATTGAAGAATCCGCAACCGCCTATTATGAGATTGTCAGGCGGACTGCACGCGAAATGCAGCAGCGTGACAATTATATCGCTATGAATCAACATCCTTTAAGCTATTATCTTCCGGCAGCAAGGAAAGAGGTGTGGAACAGGTATGAGATAATCTACAGGCCGGTTGACAGAAGGGATAACTATGTAAAAAGATGTGTGGGATTGCCCGGGGATAGCATAACCATCACATCCGGAATACTTTATGTTAACGGTGAAAGGGCACCTGAGAATGAGACGATGCAAACAACATATGGTGTGGTCACAAACGGAACTACTATCAATCCAAAGGCATTTGAGCGTCTGAAGATTTCAAAATCAGACCAGATGATGATCTCCTCATCAGTTTATATACTACCCCTGACAAAAAAGAATGCCGAGGCAATATCAAAATTTGTAAACGTTAAGGATATAACTGCCATGTACACGGAGAAGGGAGAAAATAGTCCTGTGATTTTTCCACATATTCCTGATCTTAAGTGGAATGAAGACAATTTTGGTCCTCTCTGGGTACCTTCTAAAGGCGCTACTGTTGATCTCAATATATCAAATCTTCCCTTTTATGAAAGGATAATAGATGTTTATGAAGATAATGACCTCAGGGTTGATGATAGCACAATCTATATTAATGGCGAATCGGCAACGAGTTATACATTCAGGATGGATTATTTTTTCATGATGGGAGATAATCGTCACAATTCGGCCGATTCGAGATACTGGGGTTTTGTTCCGGAGGATCATATCATTGGTAAGCCCAAGTTCATCTGGCTCTCAGTTGACAAGGAAGCTTCAGGGCTGAAGAAGATCAGGTTTAGAAGATTACTGATGAAGGTGAGATAAAGTTGATTATTTCACTTTTTCCACTATGGCCTTGAAAGCCTCCGGGTGGTTCATTGCCAGGTCGGCAAGTGTCTTCCTGTTCAGTGCGATACCTTTTTTGTCAAGCTTCCCGATAAATTCGGAGTAGCTCATATCATACTGACGGACACCTGCATTTATTCTTTGTATCCAAAGAGACCTGAATTGTCCTTTTTTCTTTTTCCTGTCGCGGTATGCATAGCCCAGTCCTTTATCGAGGGTGTTTTTTGCTACTGTGAATACATTTTTTCTGGAAAGGTAGTTCCCTTTTGTCTGTTTAAGAACCTTCTTTTTTCTGGCCCTTGATGCGACTACATTTACTGATCTTGGCATAACTCATTGCTTTTGAATGTCAGCGTCCCCGCTGTGCGGGGCTCTTTTATGCTGAACAATCTGTTAATACTATTTTACTTGTTTGTCAATGCGTTAACACTTACTTACTTGCAAGCAGCAACTTTACATTTTTCTTATCTGCTTTGTCAACCTGTCCGAAATAAGCAAGGTTCCTCTTGCGTTTTGTAGATTTCTTTGTCAGAATGTGACTCTTGTATGCATGTTTACGTTTGATCTTTCCTGTTCCGGTGAGTGAAAATCTCTTTTTTGCACCGGGATTTGTCTTCATTTTTGGCATTTCCGTCTATTCAAAATTTATTAATTACTTCCTCTTTTTTGATGATAAGGAGATTATCATTCGTTTCCCTTCAAGCCTGGGAAGCTGTTCCACCTTACCGTATTCTTCAAGGTCATTTGCAAATCTCAACAGCAACACTTCACCCTGTTCCTTGAATAAAATTGATCTTCCCTTGAAGAACACATACGCTCTTACTTTTGCTCCATCTTCAAGGAACTTAATTGCGTGACGCAGCTTAAAGTTATAATCGTGATCATCAGTATTTGGTCCAAACCTTATCTCCTTCACAACAATCTTTGCTGCTTTGGCTTTTATCTCCTTCTGCTTCTTTTTTTGCTGATAGAGAAACTTCTGGTAGTCAATTATTTTACAGACAGGTGGATCCGCATTCGGGGAAATTTCAACAAGATCAAGCTCCATCGTATCTGCCAGTCTGAGGGCTTCCTGGATGCTCATCACCTCTGTCTCAATTTCATCACCTACAACTCTGACCACTTTTGCAGTGATCCTGTTGTTGATTTTATGGGCCGGCTGGGTGATCCTGCCGGGATTTCTTCTGAATGGTACGGTTATAACTCTTTCCTCCTTATTTTGTTAATACTAATTTATCTGTTCTTTTAAATAATTATGAGATATCTTTATTTATCTCGGAATGAATTAAATTCACAAATTCGGAAACTTTCATACTGCCCTGATCGCCTTCACCCTGTTTCCTGACTGAAACGGTTCCGTTTACAACCTCTTTTTCTCCTATTATAAGAAGATAGGGAATCCTCTTTAATTCATTATCCCTGATCTTCTTACCGATCTTTTCACTTCTGTCGTCAATCAGTGTGCAAATATCGGAATTATTTAGAATTTCCAAAACATTTGCTGCATATTCGTTGTATTTTTCACTGATAGGCAGAATGACTGCTTTCTCGGGTGCAAGCCAGAGAGGGAATTTTCCCGTATTGCTTTCGATAAGTAAAGCGACGAATCTCTCGAGTGAGCCAAAGATAGCTCTGTGTATCATCACCGGCCTGTGTTTCCGGTTATCACTGCCGATATACGTAAGATCAAACCTCTCCGGGAGATTATAATCAACCTGGATTGTTCCCAGCTGCCAGCTCCTGCCGATAGCATCCTTAACCATGAAATCGAGTTTGGGCCCGTAAAATGCAGCTTCACCTTTGACTACAGTTGTCTGAAGGTTTTTCTCCGATGCTGCGGCAATAATATCCTGTTTAGCTTTCTCCCAGTTTTCGTCCGAACCTATATATTTCTCTTTGTCTTCAGGATCCCTTAATGATATCTGAGCCGTGAAGTCATTGAAATTCAGAACTTTAAGCACATATAGAACAAGGTCAATTATTCTTTTGAATTCCTCCCTGAGCTGATCGGGTCTGCAAAAGTGGTGTGCATCATCCTGTGTAAAGCTCCTTACTCTTGTCAGCCCGTGAAGCTCACCGCTCTGTTCGTACCTGTAAACAGTGCCAAACTCGGCCATCCTGAACGGAAGCTCCTTATAAGAATGTGGAGTGGCATTGTATATTTCACAGTGATGAGGGCAGTTCATAGGTTTCAGCATGAATTGCTCTCCCTCCTGGGGTGTTGAAATGGGTTGAAAAGAACTGGTCCGGTACTTTTCAAAATGACCTGATATTTTATAAAGTTCCACATTTCCGATATGCGGAGTTGTTACGATCCTGTAACCTCTTTTTCTCAGCACAGTAGTCAGGAAGCTTATCAGGTTCTGCCTGATATCTGATCCCCTGGGTAGCCATAGCGGAAGTCCCATCCCTACTTTAGGTGAGAAAGAAAAGAGCTCCTGCTCTTTGCCTATACGTCTATGGTCCCTTCTTTTTGCCTCATCAAGGAACACCAGGTATTCATCAAGCATCTTCTGCTTTGGAAATGTTATCCCGTATATCCTTGTCAGCATCCGGCGTTTTTCGTCACCTCTCCAGTATGCACCGGCCACGCTGGTAAGTTTAATGGCTTTTATCGGTTCTGTTGAGGGAAGGTGGGGTCCGCGGCACAGATCGGTGAAATTACCATGTGTATAGAGAGAAATGGTGCCATCTTCGAGCTCACTTATAAGTTCTGTTTTGAATTCATCACCCTTACTTTTGAAAAGATCGAGTGCCTCTTTTTTAGTTACTTCCCTTCTTTTAAAAACCAGTTTTTGTGAGGCCATCTCCTTCATTTTATCCTCTATAGCTTTCAGGTCGTTATCAGTAATTATCTTTCCGTCGCCCGGATCGACATCATAGTAAAATCCCATCTCTATAGCCGGTCCAATGCCAAATTTGATCCCCGGGTAAAGAGCTTCAAGCGCACCAGCCATAAGATGAGCCGAAGAGTGCCAGAATGCGTGTTTTGCCTGCTCATCCTCCCATTTGTGAAGCTTCAGGGTGGCATCACTGCTTATCGGACGGGTAAGATCCCAAATCTCACCATTAACTGTGGCAGAATAAACCTCCGCAGCAAGTCCGGGACTTATCTGTTCGGCAATTTCGAGACTGGTAATCCCGTTTTTATATTCCTTTGCCGATCCGTCAGGAAATGTTATTTTTATCATTCTGAAGCCTCTTTTAACAGGAGTGCAAAGATAATTATTATTTTGAAAGTGATATGGCAAAATTGTGGCACACATTTTGACTTTGTTTTAATGAACACTAATACTTATGATTATGAAATCAACTACTTCTATAAAAGCGAATTTGCAGATTAAAAAGATATTTTATTTTTCTCTGTTTCTGCCTTTTATCCTTTTTTCATGTGAAAAAACTCCCGAAGCACACTTCTTCACTGATACTGTTGAACCTGAAGTGGGGCAGGATGTATATTTTACCAACGATTCACACAAAGCAAACAGGTTTGAGTGGGATTTTGGCGATGGCTATGTTTCATCCGAAGCAGAACCGGTGCATTATTTTACAGCTACAGGCACCTTTGAAGTTGTGCTTACGGCTTATTCAAGATCCGGTCTTTCCGACCAGGCGTCTATAATAATTGATGTAAAGATCCCGACACTCCTCGAGATCGAGGTTGTTGAATGGTATGATGAATACAGTGTTGCCGATGCAAGCGTGAGGTTATATTCTACACTAGTCGACTGGGAGGAAGAAACCGATCTTGAAGCAGAAGGATTTACTGATGATGATGGTTTTGTGGTATTTTCTCATCTCGGTCCCTGGGTTTATTATGTAGATGTATGGGAGGAACACCATGATAATTATACATTGAAACAGGAAGATCCAGGGTTTATAAGAACGCCAGAAATCATGCCCAATAAGATAAACAGGTTTGTTGCATGGGTTGATTATTATGCTGATCATACTAAAGGTGAGGGCAAGCGCGACAGATCGCTGGTTATCAAGAAGCTGGAAAGAAAACCTGATGATAAACCGGTGATCTCCAACGAAACAGAAGACTGGAAAACCATATATGACAAGAGCATAAAGGTGAAATAACGGCACAGGGCACAGAGCGCAGGGCTCAGGGCTCAGGGCGCAGGGCTCAGAGGACAGGGTAAATACAATTGATTGGTTATTGAAAAGGCAACCTTAAAAGGGTTGCTTTTAATTTTGAAAAAAAGTTGTAAATTACAGAGTTCTGCAGGAATCAAAGTTGGGGAGAAGAAATGCTCCCGTATTAAAGGACGAGGGCGGCCTAAATGTTTTCATAAAGAAACGGATTAAATTGATATTAAAATTATTAGGTAAAAATATGGAGAATGGATTTTCTTGCACATAGTCAAAATAATGAAGGATCTTTACATAGTCTGTCCTCTCATTTAGCTGGTGTAGCAGAAAAAATGGTATCATTTACTGATAATCCGGTCTATAAAAATATTTTTAAGATAACAGGATTATTGCATGATTTTGGCAAATATCAACCCGCTTTCCAAAAATACCTTGTTGAAGGAGGTCGACGTGGAAGTGTTCCTCATGCCAGTTTGGGAGCCGCATTTGCAAAGAAGTATAGACAAATCGAAGCTGCATTTACCATTGATGGTCATCATAAAGGATTACCAGATAAAGCCGACTTGCAAGATGATTGTGCCGAATTTAAAGAACCTGACCATATATTATATGCAACGATTAAGGATGTTTTTTTAAAAGATATTCAACTACAAGAAAATGATCTGGAGTATAAGCCATTAAATGTTAGTCCGGCAGAAAGAGAATTGTTTATCAGGTATTTATTTAGTGCGTTAACCGATGCCGACTGGCTCGATACCGAAAAACATTTTAATACTGATGTTTCCGAAAAAAGAGCTGCCCCCGAATTTGATGCAGAATGGCTAATTGAAAAGTTGGAAGAGGAAATCAACAGAAAAGATAAGGAGGGTTATATAAATCAACTTCGCAATAAGGTCAGGAATTTTGCTGTTAATAAAGCAGAAGGTAATATTGGGTTTTACTCAATGACTTTGCCTACCGGAATGGGAAAGACCCTTGCTTCTATGAACTGGGCATTACAACATGCAAGGCACAATCAATTTAAGCGGATAATCATCGTTTTACCTTTTATCAGCATTATCGATCAAACAGCAAAAGAACTGAAACGTATCTTTGGAGAGGAGTGGGTTTTGGAACATCATTCCAACTATAATGAAGATGAATCAGTAAACAAAGAAATTGCCAGCGAAAACCTTTCTCCTGAGGCTTATGCAAAAAGACTGGCTACCGAGAATTGGGACTATCCTGTAATAGTTACGACTTCTGTTCAGTTTTTTGAATCTTTATTTGGAAATAAGCCTTCGCGGTGCCGTAAAGTGCACAATATTGCTCAATCAGTTGTAATTTTCGATGAGGTACAAACATTGCCTAAAGAATTGGTTTTGTCCACCTTGTCCTTATTGCGCAATATCCAGAAAGTTATGGATACATCTTTTTTATTTTGCACGGCAACCCAGCCTGCCTTTGAAAAAACAGAAAATTTTAACGGCATCGAAAATATTGTATCGCTTGTCGAAAATCCGAAAGAGGTTTTTGATGTAACAAAGCGAGTGTCTTATTCTTCTGTAAACCAATATCAGCCGATAAGCATTTCTGATTTGGTAAATGTTGTGTTGAAGAAAGATATATCTGTGTTAAATATTTTCAACACAAAGAAACATGCACTATTGTTTTATAAAGAAATCAGAGACAAATCAGATTTCAGGACTTTCCACCTCTCTACAAGTATGTATCCTGCCCATCGGAAAAGGGTAATAGAAAATATTCGAGAATGCCTGGGAAATAAGGAAAAAATATTGGTTGCCTCTACCCAACTTATTGAAGCCGGTGTCGATTTCGATTTTCCTTGTGTATTTAGGGAAATTGCACCGCTCGAATCTATTATCCAGTCCGCTGGGCGTTGCAACCGAGAAGGGAAAATGGATAATTTAGGAGAAGTTTATATTTTCTCACTGGAGGATCATTCTGCCCCGAACCGACAATATCGTTCGCTTGCCGAATTTGCCAATTCTATGTATAAAGGGAATGAAGAATTGCTGTTTGAGCATGATTTTTTTGGTGAGTATTACCGAAAGGTCTTCCAGCTTTTTATCCCCGAAGATAAATTTAATATAGAACAAAATCAGCAGAACTTTAATTTTAAAAAAGTAGCCGAATCGTACCATCTTATTGATAATGTCACCACCCCAGTGTTTATTTTGTGCGACGAAAGCGGGTATTTGTATGAAGATATCCGTTATAAGCCTGTGTTGTCGCGCTCCGATTACAGGGCTATGCAGCAATACTCGGTACAGGTATACGACAATTTTTTAAAAAACAATATTGGTAGATTAGGTCGTGAATCGCAAGGCTATTGGTTATGGCATGGCGAATATAGCAGTGAATACGGTGTAAGTACCGAAAATCCTTTTCTGATAGTTTGATTATAGTTTAAAAATTACAATATGCTGGACAATGAAATAGTAAAAGTAAAAGTATCGGGTGAATTTGCCTGTTTTACCCGGCCCGACTTAAAGGTAGAGCGTATGACTTACCCATGTATGACCCCTTCTGCCGCACGGGGCGTGCTCGATTCCATACTCTGGAAACCTGAGTTCCAATGGTGGGTACACCGTATCCTCGTATTGAAACCTGTAAATTTTTTCTCTGTAAAGCGAAATGAAATTAATGCAAAACAGGACAAATCACCAATTATTATCGAAGACAGACGTGCGCAAAGGAACAGTATTATTTTAAGAGATGTGGAATATATTATCGAGGCCTCTGTATATCAAAAGAAATTTGACCCTGTTAACCCGCCAAAGAAGTATGTCGAGATGTTTAAGCGAAGGGTAAAAAAAGGACAATGCTGGCGCAGGCCATACCTGGGAACACGTGAGTTTGCTGCCGAGTTTTCGACTCCCGATGGAAGTGAACAGCCCATTGCCGGTACTATTCCTATCGGGAGTATGTTGTTCGATATTTTTTATGATGACAAAGGGAAACCATCCCCCCTGTTTTTTTATGATGTGGCTGTGATTGATGGCATATTGAAATGCCCGGCAACAGAGAACGAAAAAATGATGCAGTCCACACACCTGCAACCGGCTTTGAATAGCGAGGTCTCATCAGTTATTTATGGGTTTAACCAAAACGAAGAAAGAGAGGCTGAATTATGATAAAAGAATTAGTTGAATTTGGGAAGCGGATAAGGACTGGGCATGATGCCCTAAAAGATGAACCCATTTCGATAGATTTGGTGATAAACAAAGACGGCTCATTTGTATCTTTTTCAGTTATTGAAAAAATATCGAGACCAGCCGAAGCGATTACTGCAAAGAAAGGAAAGGCACGGTTACTATTAGATAAAGCAGAAGAAGTTCTTAGTTATGGGGGTGAAAAGTCAAAAAAGAAACATCTTTTGTTTATTGAAAAGTTAAATTTTTATGAAGGTTTAAAAATATTGAGACCTGTTTTTGCTTTTTATACATCAAATAGGGTAAATGGAGTTAATAAGGCTTTAGAAGAATTTGAAAATCAAGTAGAAGAAAAAGAACGAGGAGGGAATATTGCATTTAGAATTAATGCATTGCGTATTCATGAACAGAAGGAAATTTATGATGCTATAATTGAGCGTTTTGAGCGAACCCAGGCAGAGCAACTAAAAGAAGAAGTGAAGATTTGTTCTGTATGTGGTAAAACTGATTTTCCGGTTTTGGATCAACCTCATGGGTTAATTAAGCGTATACCTGCGGGGCAAACTGCTGGTTGTGCATTAATTTCATATAATGAAAAGGCCTTTGAATCATATGATTTGAAAGGGAACGACAATTCCTCTGTTTGTACAAATTGCGCAAAAAACTATGTTGAGGGATTAAATTACTTATTGACAAAAGGATATATAAAAGGAGTTAGCAAACATACTAACCGCAAAAACTTTGGTCCTGATACTGCAATGATTTTCTGGACACATGAACCCGAACCGCTTGATGAAATAGACTGGTTCGATAAACCCGATGCGGGACGAGTAGCAAATCTGATTGATTCGGTAAATAACGCTAAAAATAATGTTTCAAAACATTTAAATACCAACCAGTTTTATTCTCTTACCCTTTCCGGGGCGGCAGCCCGCATTGCTATAAGAGACTGGATTGAAATAAGCCTCGATGAATACAAACAAAATATTGCCAAATGGTTTGAAGATGTGCGGATAAAATATTACGATTTTAACTCTAATGAATTACAATTGTTTTATCCTTCATTAAACCAGTTGGCATGGGCATGCAACCGAAAAGAAGCTACTGACGATCCAACTATATCGAGGGTGGCAAAACATCTATGGAATTGTGCATTAAAAAACCAAAAACCACCCCTGTGGATATTACCTGTTGTTTTAAAGCGTATAGCCCATAATGAAATAACTTCCGAAGGTAAATCTATCAACACATTTACTACAGCCCGGGCTTCACTTATCCGATTTATGTTAAACCGAAATAATAATGGAGGAATAAAAATGAAAGAAGAACTCGACTTTGAAAATACCGCCCCTGCTTATTTGTGTGGGAGGTTATTTGCCTTAATCGAAGGAATACAGCGTTCGGCATTGGGCAAAGATATTAATGCCGGTGTGCGCGAACGCTTTTTTACAGCTGCTTCAACAAGCCCATCGCCGGCTTTTGGCCGTTTGATACGCCAGATGCAAAACCATTTGACCAAACTAAAACAGGATAAAGCCTATTTAGCCAACATTCTTGATGGAGAAGTACGCGATTTATGCGGGCAAATTAAAGAATTCCCGGCTGTACTCAGCCTTGAACAACAGGGACAGTTTGCCTTAGGGTATTACCACCAGAAGCATTACAATTTCAACCGTGCAAAACAAAATAAAGATTTTGAGCCATTAACCGAAAATACGGAGGAATAAACCATGGAAAATAATACAATTAAAAACCGCTATGACTTTGTTTACTTATTTGATGTGAAGGATGGAAATCCGAATGGTGACCCCGATCAGGCTAATCTGCCCCGTGTAGATGCCGAAAACCAGGAGGGTCTGGTCACAGATGTGTGTATAAAAAGAAAAGTAAGAAACTACGTGCAATTAAAGTATGAACTGAAGTCCCCTTATGATATTTTTATTCGACAAGGAAATATATTGGGCAAAATAATTGATGACATTAAAAAACAACAAGATAAAAACGTTGAAAAAGCTCAAAAAAAGATTAACGAATTATATTATGATGTTAGAACTTTTGGAGCAGTATTAAGTGTTGGTAAAGAAGGAGGAGCTGGAACAGTACGTGGTCCTGTACAATTTACATTTTCTCGATCAGAAGATAGAATCTATCAGGCTGAACATTCTATAACTCGCTTATGTGTTACTACAGAAGAAGAAGCAAAAAAACAAGAAGCCCGAGAGCATGCATCTACCTTTGGTCGTAAATCAACAATTCCTTATGCTTTGTATCGCATGCATGGTTTTATATCTGCCATTGATGCTCAAAAAACAGGATTTTCAGAAGAAGATATAAACTTATTATGGGAAGCGTTACTCAATGCTTTTGAACACGACCGCGCTGCAGCTCGCGGTGAAATGACTCCTCGCAAATTAATAGTTTTTAAACATGCCAACCATTTGGGTTCTGCACGTTCGGGAGAATTATTTGATCTTGTGAAAATTATCAAAAAAGTCGATTTACCCCGGTCGTGGAACCATTATTCAGTAACAGAAATAGAGGAAATTAAAAATTCATTACCTCGAAGTGTTGAAGTGTTTGAAATGCTTTAACTTAGAAAAATATTAGGTGCAATATTTTAGATAATCACCGGAATTAGTAAAAGTAATCTGATGAATAAAAAGAATTTTACGGAAAGAGAAGGTTTCAACGAGATTCTTTTATATACTACACCCGATAGAAAAGTTAAGGTTGAAGTTTTTCTGCAGGATGAAACAATATGGCTCACTCAGCAAAAAATTGCCGAATTATTCGGGGTACAAAGACCAGCCATTACCAAACACCTGAAGAATATTTTCAAAACAGGTGAGCTTAAAGAAGAATCAGTATGTTCCAAAATGGAACTAACTGCTTCGGATGGTAAGGCCTATATGACACAGTTATATAATCTTGATGCCATAATTTCTGTAGGGTATCGCATTAACAGCACCCAGGCTACACATTTCCGCATCTGGGCAACGGAAAGACTGAAGGAATATATCATCAAGGGTTTTACCATGGATGATGAACGGTTGAAAAATCCAAACGGGATATTCGGTAAAGACTATTTTGAGGAACAACTTGCACGTATCAGAGATATCCGGTCGAGCGAACGACGTTTTTACCAGAAAATTACCGATATTTATTCCCAGTGCAGCGCCGATTATAATGTGAATGCGGAGATTACCAGGAAGTTTTTTGCAACCGTGCAGAATAAGCTGCATTGGGCTATTACAGGGCAGACCGCTGCCGAAATAATCGCTTCAAGAGCTGATAGTTCCAAAGAGAACATGGGTCTGACAAGCTGGGCCAACGCTCCTAAAGGCCGGATAAGAAAAACGGATATAGGAATTGCAAAGAATTATCTTAATAAAGAAGAACTCGATGGATTAAACAGGATCGTTTCCATGTACCTCGACTATGCAGAAAACCAGGCCAATAAAGGTGTATTGATGTTTATGGGAGACTGGGTCGGGAAGCTTGATGCATTCCTGAAATTCAATGAAGAGGCTGTTTTAAAACACCAAGGGGAAATTGCCCGTGAAGTAGCTTTGGCCCTGGCAGAAAAAGAGTTTGAAAAATACAGGGTCATTCAGGACAGGATAATGGAATCCGATTTTGACAGGGAATTGGAAAAAATTGAATTAAAAAGACTTCAGAAAGGGAATAATGATGATGAATAGCTATTCTGAAGATGATTTATTGATGCTTTCAGGTATTCAACACATGGCATTCTGTGAAAGGCAATGGGCATTGATACATATTGAACAACAATGGAAGGAAAATTTATTTACAGTTGAAGGCCATTTTCTTCATGAAAGAGTTGATGATCCTTTTAAAACGGAAACAAGAGTAAATACAATGATTTTTAGGGCAGTTCCGCTTACCTCTTTTAAACTTGGACTTTATGGAAGGGCAGATGTAATTGAACTCGTCAAAACAGGTGAAAAAGATACGAACTCGATAACTGTTAATGAAAAATCGGGCAGATGGAAACCATTCCCTGTTGAATATAAAAGAGGTAAACCCAAACCCGATGAACGTGATGAAGTACAGCTTTGCGCTCAGGCAATGTGCCTTGAAGAGATGAATGGTATAACTATCAATTCAGGCTTCCTTTATTACGGGAAAACTCACCATCGGCATATTGTGGAATTTGATGTTGAATTAAGAAGTCTTGTAGGACAATATGCCCGTCGAATGCATGAACTGTTCAATACGGGTATTACACCGCTGCCGGTGAAAAAACCTGCATGCAATTCGTGTTCGCTTAAGGATATTTGTATGCCCAAAGCTCTTCATAACAAGAAATCGGCTTCTGAATATAATAACAAATATCTTGTAATAACCTGAAATAAAACACACTGATGAAGAAACTTTTAAATACATTATATATAACATCACCAGATTCATACCTTTCCCGGGATGGTGAAAACATCGTGGTGATAGGAGATGATGAGGAAAAATTCAGAATACCGGTTCATAATATTGAAGGAATAGTGACTTTTGGTTATTCTGGAGCAAGTCCGGCATTGATTGGCTTGTGTGCAGAGCGGGGAGTTACTGTAAGCTTCTTGACAGAACATGGCCGTTTTTGGGGGAGAGTAGCCGGTCCGGTAAGGGGGAATGTATTATTGCGAAGAAAACAATACCGACTGGCAGATGACAGGGAAGAAATTTTACGTATAAGCAGGATTTTTGTGGCAGGTAAGGTGGCTAATTGCAGGAATATATTGCAGCGCGCCATCAGAGACCATGGGGATGAAATCAGGACACCTGCCTTGTCGGAAGCATCTTCAATGCTTGAAATACGGCAGAAACAGGCACTGAAGGCTGACGATATTAACAGGCTCAGAGGCATAGAGGGCGATGCTGCAAATACTTATTTTAATGTTTTCAACCATTTGATAGTATCGCAAAAAGAATACTTTTCAATGAACAGACGTACACGCAGGCCACCGAAAGATTCGGTAAATGCTCTATTGTCATTTCTTTATACTCTTCTGGCACATGAAGTTCAATCCGCACTTGAGACGACCGGACTTGATCCTTATGTTGGCTTTTTACATACAGACAGACCTGGTCGTCCCGGGCTTGCTCTTGATCTGATGGAAGAGCTAAGGCCATATTTATCCGACAGGCTTGCTGTGACTCTGATAAACCGAAAGCAGGTAGAACCGAAAGGTTTTACAATACAGGCTGAATCAGGAGTTTTAATGGATGATAAGACCAGGAAAACAGTAATTGAATCATGGCAAAAAAGAAAGCAGGAAAAAATTTATCATCCCTTTCTTGAAGAGACTATACAGATCGGATTGCTGCCATACGCCCAGGCGTTATTGTTTTCGAGGTTTTTACGAGGAGACCTTGATACCTATCCGGTATTTGTAATGAAATAGTATGGTTATGATGGTACTGATTACATATGATGTTGAAACAACAACTACAAAAGGCAGAAAAAGGCTTCGTCGCGTTTCAAAGCAATGTGTTAATTATGGACAACGTGTACAGAATTCTGTTTTTGAATGTGTTGTTGATCCTGCACAAATGGGTGTTTTAAAACATACACTGGAAAGTATTATAGATCCTGAAAAGGATAGTTTGAGATTTTATTATATGGGAAATAACTGGCAAAGGAGAGTGGATCATATAGGTATTAAACCTTCTATCAATCCTGAAGATGATACTCTTATGGTATAGGTATTTGCGAACCATAAGCAATCATTAAAATTCAATAAGATCCGCGTTCTTTGACTTAATGGCGTTTAAATACTGAATATGGAGTATGATATTGATATAAATTTGCATACTATATTGATTGTTCGCAGAAGGCACTATATATATAATTGATATTCAAATAAATACAACTAATACTGTCGCACCCCGTGTGGGTGCGTGGATTGAAACCTGTTTATGAACAGGCAGAGCGTGCAGGTTATGGTCGCACCCCGTGTGGGTGCGTGGATTGAAACTCTGAGGGTGTCAGTACCCTCTCTCTGGATGTAAGTCGCACCCCGTGTGGGTGCGTGGATTGAAACGCAGATATAAGCAAGGTAAA
>Ga0307443_1000971_pt1 | contig 17783 bp, 12 predicted proteins | sample SalMarSW160220MG_FD_202148 | JGI IMG/M metagenome (GOLD analysis project Ga0307443, IMG submission 202148) | Salt marsh sediment microbial communities from the Plum Island Ecosystem LTER, Massachusetts, United States - SW1601-220 | ecosystem: Environmental > Aquatic > Marine > Intertidal zone >... | reverse complement strand
TTAACAAACTGTCTCGTGGAGAGACACAAAATCGTCCTATCTGCATGTCATCTGTGCAATTATTTACTATTTGAGGCTCGATAGTAAAACCCAATTTATAACCAGCCTCTTTAGCCGCACTGCAAACTCTTGAATCGTGTGCACCATGAGGATAACTGATAGCCAGAACCCTATATCCGACCATTTTCTCAAGCGCTATCTTGGAGCAAGTAAGTTCGTGTTGTAGCTTGTTGTTATCGATTTCGGTTAGCACGGGATGTGAAACAGTATGGGAAAATATCTCAAATCCATCGTTATCCAGCTCAGCGATTTGTTCTTTGCTCATAACAGTTCTGTTTTTGTTAGTACAATTCTCAGGCATCTCCCAGCGAGGTGGCTGCCCAAGATTTCCGGCGGGAACAAAAATTGCTGCGGGTAATCCATACTCTTTTAAGATCGGAATGGCATTTTCTTTGACACTTAGAAACGCATCGTCAAATGTAATAGCAACCAGGTGGTTGAGTCCATTTGAATCAGCTATCTTTATTTCTGATGGCCTGATGACAGAGCAATTACTGGCCAAGTAGGCCATCTGCGTCCTGAAACCTGTGATTTCTGCCTTCGGTATGCCATGGTAGTATATGACGACCCGACGGGGCTGTTTGTTTATTAGATAAAGTATCAGTGCGTATGAAATGGCAAAGACAAATTCTACGACTCCTTTAAGATACTTTACAGCGACAGTAAACGTTGAAAATTCTGTACTGCTCATTTAGGTTCCAAGCGAAGCGTGCAGAATTTGAAGCTTGCCCAATTCTTTTTCAGTGTTGTTAATTCCCCACATACTGTCCTGCACAGGATCTTCTTGAGAGCTAATAATACAGCCATGGCACATACGCGTAGGCCGGACGAGATAGCCACAATGAGGTTTGCTAATAAGTAGATAAATATGCCCTGATGTTTTCTGAGAAAGATCAGCCGGCTTTTTTGCTGTTGAACAAACATTTTTACGGGGATTTGACTGCTGCTATGGCTGCCACCTCCCACATGAATCACTTGAGCGCCTGGCCAGAACAGCACCTTCCATCCCGCTTTGGCAAACCGGTAACACCAGTCTGCCTCCTCACAGTACATGAAAAAACGTTCATCCAGTAGGCCAACCTGGTCAATGGCTTGCCGTCTGGCCAGCATAAACATTCCAGAGATTACATCTACATCTCTCTCGCTGTCGCGCTTCCACCAGAGCATCCATTCACGGCCGAAAACCCTATTGTACTTAAAGAGTTTGGCCAATCCAAAAGCAGATAAGAAAAGGTTGACGATACTTGGATAGCGAAAACACGTCATCTGCACCTTCTTTTGATTTTCCCGTACCTGGCAACCTACAACTGCTGCTTCCGGATGATTATCGGCGAATTCAATTGTCTTGGCGATGGCGTTGTCCATTACAATTGTATCGCTGTTGAGTAAGAGAACATAACGGCCACGAGCGATAGCGATTCCTTGATTGTTAGCGGCAGCAAAGCCACGATTCTCGTAGTTATCTATCACAATCGCGCTTGGGAATTCCTCTTTTATCATCTCGACTGAATGATCTATCGAGGCGTTATCTATAACGATCACTTCGAATGTAATATTTTCCGTTTCTCTGTACGCTGACGCCAAGCAACTGCGCAAGACATCTCGGGTGTTCCAGTTTACAATGATAATTGAAGTGTCAATAGCACTCACGAGACAATTACTTAGCAGCTAAAGTATCCGGCACGTTATCTTCCTGCTGCGTTAGCCCAATTTGGTAGTAGGTTAATAGTCGCCGCATATTCTTTACACTTATATCCTTCGCTGAGAAAGCCGACCATCGCCAGTGTCATATACCACCACATCGTTATTTGACCGAAATACGAGACTCCAAAAAATGCCACGCAGTGTCCAAGCAAGACAACGAAGAGACACCAAGTCAATATCCGGTGTGTATGTTCCTGGCATCGCAGACACAGGTGTAGAAGCGTCCTAAAGGCTACATATATCATGGCTAGGAAAAGTAGGAAAGTAACAAATCCACCTCGCACCCCTTCAAGCACAAACTGGTTCGTTACATCGTAAAGATTCCAGCCCCAATGACTTGTGCTGCGACAACCGATCAGCGCCCACTCATCAAAGTGATTTACGGCTTCGTCAATTAAATGATAGCGATGCCACCCTGTCGAGCCACCTATCAAGCGGATCCGCGAAATCAAGTGCCACACTGGCGCTTCCATGACGATATGGAGGCCAATAAGTGAGGCGGCCACGCCCCATCCTGCGGTACCCGTATAGCGTCGCCACTTAAACCAATATAATCCAGCTACCACGTAAAATAGTGCCATTAGAGGTGTGCTCGACGCCGTAGCTACTACAATAAAAACACTTGCGGCTGCCGCGGCCCCATAGAGACATTTGGGACGTCCAATTCGGTATAGTCCGGTGAAAAATGGAAAGACAGTTGCCCAGAAGAGTCCCAGCATGATAGAATGCGGGAAGGATGCTTGGCATCTGTAGGTACCCTCCCGTGTCCATGTCTCCACTCGACCCAGTACCACGAAGGGATTACTGCCGGTTACCCGTTCGTACGCTACAAATGGGACAAGAACGAGACAGCAAACGGCCATGACCTTGAAAGGATAAATGATATCGTGCCAGGAGTGAATGTTCTGTCTGAATAGCCAGTATAAACCAATAACATCGAACAGGACTCCACACTTATAAATTAAGGCTCTCATGTCACGCCATTGTAAGACATATATACCAGCTCCTACAACTGCCCAGAGCAGTACCAATTTGTCGAACCGATTCCAGTTTATTTTGCGGACTTCTTCCCGCAGTAAAAGGCGCAGTACACCAGCAACAACCAATATCCGCAGAGGCGTGAAATCCAAGTCAAGAATAATTATCCGCTGGTCCGCAGGAATAAAACACGCCGCCAAAATAAATGGCATCAGAAAATACTTCCTGGGAACTGCTATAAGCGAAGTTGCCAAGATTAAAGTTGCCGCTATCGTGGTTTGGTAAATCACATAAATACCCGTAATTCTAATAACGCAAAATTCTGCTTTGAGCCCAAAAGTCTAAGTTTACTCAATTAAATGGCATCACATATACCCGAAACAGCATAGCAAACATTGTGATGAGAGTCCGAATTTTCGCTCTTAGAATGCTGCCAAGAATATAATTACTGAATATTGAATGCGTTAACCATAGCATGGCTCACATTCAACATTTGGTTTCTTCCGATGGAAAATATCCACTGAGTTACCTGTACCACAGCCCAAATCCAGTACAACTCTCATCTGGCTGTTGTGCCTAAAGGCGTAATCGATGTAGTAATCTGTGATTACTTGGCAACAGTGATCACTCGGAATGCAGTCTTTTAGTAGCTCGCGCATAGATACCTTTCATATATTTCCTGTACTAACCTGATGAACGGAGCTAATGGTAGGATCCGGGTAAACATCCACCTGAACTAAACGATGAAAATTTCTTGGGTGTGCTCAGGTATTCCCGAGCCGAGCTTTTCAAACCGTGCCTGCACACCACATAGATTTGTGGGGCCATATACTACTCCGTATGTCTATTGAAATCCACAATATACCAGAAAGATTGCAGTAATCGTTTAATAGAATATTGGAGCTTTTTTCCATTAAAGCGATGTGACGAAAATGCTGTTTTTACGCCTCGAATAAATGAACCTAAGGCTTGTTTTATAGTCAAAAGGAGATTTCTTTTTCGCGAAAGCCTGGTATCAGCCGACCTTTCCAATTTGATTAGTCTTTGGGCAATCTGTCGGCATGATTCATTATGGGAATGGTACACCGCCGCTTCGGCGTCATAAACAGTCTTATAACCATTCTCAATTGTCCAGTTTGCCCATTCCCAGTCCTCTGCAGCTGGGACAATATCAAAGGGATGTTTCTCCCAGACGCTGCGCCTGATACAAGAGGCTGCGTTACTGAAGGTCATCGCATGCCGGTTGAGATTGTCTTTTTTATATACTATTGAATTTTTGCCGAATGTCTTTTCTATCCTCAAAACTTCGTACAAATCGGCATCAGGCCAGGGAACCTGCCGGCAGCATACTCCAGCTACATTCTTATCTCTGAAGTGAACAACCATTTTCTGCAGCCAGTTATTTTCACGGGGAATTGAATGAGCGGATAGAATCACAATCAGGTCACCCGTACTTTTTTCAATTCCTAAATTCAGAGACTTAGAAAAATGGAACTCGGCTTTAAGTATCTCGATAAGCTTAACCCCATAGCCTTTTAAAATTTCAGCAGTATTGTCGGTTGAGCCGCTGTCGACGACGATAATTTCGATTGAATTACGGAATTGGTCTTGGCTGCGTAAGGCTTCAATCAACTGCCCAATATATTTAGCTTCATTATAGGTCCGAATTACACAACTTATTTTGGGATTCATTTTGATAGTTAGTTTGCCTTGCTGGAATCATCAAATGTCCGCACTTTTTCGATACTTTCAACTAAAGCAATAGGAACATCGCGGGTTTTAGAGATGCCTCGAATAGGTATTGCAGTTGTCCTGCGAATTAAATATCCTAATCTTTGTTTATTTGTTATTCCGATTATTCTACTTATAAACCAGTAGTTGAATTTTACTGAAAATTTGCCTGTTGGTGACAAACTTCTGGATTTGATAAGACACAACTTAGCAAGGTCTTTATAGTACAAAGCGCTGCGCCTCGCCAATTCAGCGTATCGTATCGAAAGAGCCAAACGATATTTGTCCAGAATACCCTTAGTGGTTAATTCATCCTCCACGCGGTTAATGACACGATATCTGGAACCCAACGCTTTTATGTGGTTATCAGCTCTTATGCTATCCGCAGTATTAGGATATAAACGATAATATGCCCAGGCAGAAGGGCAAAAGACGAGCTTACCTCCGCGCATCATGAAACGCATTGCGTAATCCCCATCCTGGTCGGCATAAAGACTCTCATCCCATGGGCCTAATTCAATTAGGTCTGTTCTTCTCCAAAGGAAACTGTGGGACGCCACGAACCAATTCTCGGTATCTTTTTCAATCAGCCACTTTTTCAATGGATGTTCTTCTTGTATAGGACATTCTACATCATAGACTTCTATTTTATCACCTGTCGTTTGAAAAAACCGCCAACTGCCATATACAACTGTTTTGTCACCACAATGTACAAACTTCTCTACCTGTCGTCTTATTTTGGACGGTGCAACTAAGTCATCTGAATCTAAAAACTGAATAAACTCTCCATGTGACTCTATCAGCCCTAAGTTGCGGGCAGCACATGCACCCTTGTTTTCCTGATGCAAATAGCAAATTTCAAAATTTCCTGGTTCGTTATGATTGTGTGACCAATCTTCTATAACTTGCTCAGTATTATCGGTGGAAGCATCATCAACTATGAGAACCTCTATGGGCCTATAAGTCTGTTTGATGACAGAGTCAAGTGACTCGACTAAAGCAGTTCCACGGTTATAGGTAGGGATGATGACCGAAACCAGTTGAGGCTGATACTCCTGGTTCATCCACCTTTTATAACAAGTTCTTTGCAAATAATCATTCATAGACCGGTCTATAAAGCTGTGATTTACTTCCTGCAGTATTTTTCGATAAGGCCTCGCCAAATTGCTAATTGCAGGAGGCGAAAGCCGTTGAGCCAACCAATATCATCTTGATAGAGTAGCTCACGTCCCCTCTTCTTGAAGACTCGCCCATCGAAGCGGTCCAAGTTTCCGGCGTATTCTTGTTTCATACCCGCCAGGAGATTACTCTCTTGCCAGTAGCTTTGGTAATCGTGCCACGAGTCCTGGACCTTTGGCTTCCTGTCGAGTTTTTCAAGCACAGCTACTAACCGGTCCTGCGATTTGCGGACAGCCAGTTCAGCTAAACGCCGCCAGCGTTTGCTATTAGGTCTAAATCCGTAGTTAGAATCGGGTATGCTTGCTCCAGGACCGTAAACTCCCAAAGCGGCAACACGAAATATTCTACTATTCATTTTAAGCTCGATAGGGCATTTAAAAGCAAAGTCCAATATATGGCGGTCAGTTGCAATGAGCCTAAGCGATAAGACTCTCCTATCAGCAACCCAGTAGGCAGCCTCACAGTCCTGAGAAAATGGATATATATCAAGCCATTCAATACTGCCCCGGGCTGAGTCCATATTGTTTTCATAATGACACTTCCTACGGTCATACACATTTGAAGCAATTTCACTGTTTAGATTTTGCTTCCAAAAATCCATTATATTATCAGCGTAGTCAACAACTTTCCTTTTGAATGTCGGCTGGGCAATGCCCCCTAACCGTCTTATCTTAACCATGTCATGTGCCATATAAGCCTTCAAATAGCTGTCAAAGAGCATCCCACTCAGTAATGCATCGACGCCGAGTTCATTGATTCTGTCGACAAATCCTATGTTGTGCGCATGTACCCATTCAAACTCACAGCCCACAAACTTTACGACATTTACTATACTTTTTCCTAAGAACTCAGCGTTTCTGATAAGCGGAAACCACTCGCGATTGTAGCATTTGGCAATCTGGCTAGCTATCTTAGTTTCACGATTAAGCTCATCACAAAATGTCAAGGCGATACATTCAACCGACTCTGGAACTGCTGCCATTACAAGCCTTGAGTCGAGACCGCCACTTAACAACACAGCTACTTTCTGTGTATTGCATCGGCGCTCAACCGCATTACGTAATATACTTAGTAATTCTTCCGCCAGCTCGGCCTCATCGTAGCCATCACGTATCTCTTCTGGCGGTTGCCAGTAGGTGAAGTCCCTTACACTAGGCTTGTTCTTTTCCTGGATGCTGAAGATATGCGCTCTGCCAGGCTTTAGTTCCTCCACCGCTGAATACATTGTATTCGGAAAAGTGCAATTGCCTGCATTTAGAAACTCTGCTATTGAAACCATATCCAAATTGTCGCTGGCCTCGCTGATCATCGCCACCAGGTCAGGATGCGTACCGAAGGCAGCAGCATTACCATGACAGTCCTTGCCTGCATAAACAGGAACGAAACTCATTGGGTCCGTTACTATGCAGAACCCTTCGGCGTTGGCAAATACAATGGCAAACGCTCCATTTAGCTTCTCGAACAGCTCGTCGGTCTCAAGCCAAACACTGGATTTCTCGTCACCTTTTTGCAACTGGGCGAGACGATTCATGAGTGATACCAGAAATCTATCCGGCGAATCTGCGACTAAATCACCAACCCACGCAAAAGTTGTAGTGTCCTTTGTAATGATGTTCTTGTTGGAGGCAAGACGCTCCTCAAGCACTGCAATGCTCCCCCAGGAGAAATCAAAAAAAGCTCCTTCGGGGAAAAGTTTCCCATAAGGCTTCTTTATTAGATGATGTAGTAGGTGTTCACCGTTGTATCGCTTATTTAGACTAATTAAGAAGTCGCTCATAGCTTGAACTTTCTTTAAAGCTGGTTATGTATTTTGGGATTAGTATATGGACGGTATTAATCAGGATTTTTCTGTACCAATAATTTTTGTTTCTGGTTAGCTTTTGAGAATCTACGAATTAGCCAGGGGCACAATAGAACCGATAGGCATCGTCGGTACGCAATATAGCTACGAGCAAAGTGTAAACCATCCCAGGCAAAACGTCTTGCGTCAGGGCCATTCTTGTCCAAGCAGTGCAAAACAGCAGTATCAGCGAAAAACTCTCCAAGCAGATAGCGAAGTTCCTTTATAATTTTCTTATTCTTACGCCGACAGCGAACATACGCTTCCAGCCGCATCAATATGCTAATAAGAGAACCATCAATAAGATCAGCTCCTCCTAACGAATCTTGTGTCAATCTCTTTCGGTCGGATACACGGTCGATAATGACGCAGGGCTTCTCGATGAAACCAAAAGGACCTTCAAAAGCGAGGCGATATACGAGGAAGTTATCTTCACCGAGCGAAAAGTGCTCATCAAAACAACCTGCCTTAAAAAGCAGACACCTTTCCACCAGTATCGTCGGGATAGCATTCGGCAGCACATTATCAAGAATCAAATCAAGCGGCTCATCAAATATGCGCCCATTATTTTTAGACGTCTTGTTAGCTTCAAGCATCTTTTGTGATCTTGCATCAGTTTGCCAAATGACTTCGGTAAAGCAAACCTTGATCCCTGCCTCTTGAACTAGTTGTATTTGAAGTGCCAGCTTATCCGGCAGCCATTGATCATCTGAATCGAGAAATGCTATCCACTTGCCTTGTGCTTGTCGAATACCGGCGTTTCTCGCAGCACTTACACCCGCGTTGTCCTGGTATATATACCTAATCTTGTCCGCATATGGCTGTAATACTTCCCTAGTGTTATCCGTAGAACCATCATCAATCACGATTATCTCATAATCGGCATAAGTTTGTCCCAAAACGCTATCAACAGCCCTTGTCACAAGATTGGCTCGGTTATGTGTTGGAATGACAACGCTGACATGAGGCTTTTTCTGTCTCATTTGTTCTCTGTGATAATTCTGATTAATTGCTGCGCTCTTTCCTTTTGTCTCTCGAGCACAGGTTTAATATTGCGCCGGAGCATATTTGACTCATCTTGGCGGTTGTCATTCCACGTGCTAATAATCTCCCATACATCTTCAGCTTTGAACTCATCTGTTCGCACTGTTGCGCTGTCCTGCCCGATCGATTGCATATAGTCTCTGCACTTAGGTCTATATTCCAGCATGACCGATGGAACATAGGCGCAAGTAGCTAAAGCAACAGCATGTAACTTCATGCCAACAAATGTACTCATCGGGCGAACCAGGTCCATATATGCAGAGTAATCTTTATAGACTTCACAGATATCAACCGCAGTGCCGCTGGCTTGAGCTACTCGCTTGGTGATGTCCGCGTCCTCGGGCCAAACAACAAACCACCTGACATACCAGCCAGCCAGCCTAGCAGATTTTGCTAATCTTGTGAACTCTCGCTCCAACAGATGTTCGTCTCCCCAAATATTGCCACCAGCATGTCCGATGTTGAATCCAACTGAATTATGCATGCCAGATTCTTGGTGGTTCAGCCCATCGGCGAGCATAATCACCGGATCACCTATAACTTCAACTCGGCTTAGGCCGATGTCACTTAGTAATTGTGCAGATAAAGGACCTCTTACACCAACATACTCACATCTGTTCAAAATATGTTTCCATTCGGGGAGTGTGTCTCGCCACCCTTGTTTCCCGCGCCAAAACAATGGATTGGCGACGCCTGTCCCAAAAACAAAAAAGTTCGGAAATACACTGAGAGACTCTCTCGCGCTCGCCAAGTAACCTTCTCTATTAATTAGAGTGCCGCCAGCCAGCACCGCAGCCTTAGCGATTTTAAGCAGCCTGCTGGGAACTGACAGCACACGGCCGCCAACATTTGGATAATGCACAAGGCTGTATCTATCGAATATTCTTCTATACGCTTGGAATAACACTTCGTCGCCGAGGTTACCATGGCCGAGCCAGCCACCAACATAAGCTAACCTTGGCCTTTTTGCTGCTAGAACTCCGGTGTAATACTTTCTAGCCTTTTGTGCCGCTGTTATCATTCTTTCTATCATCCGCATATCGGTTTTGGTTTAAAGCAAATCTCGGCCAAGCACCGTTGTTATAAGCGAGCTTATTACTATAAAAAGGCTTACTAGCCCAGCTATTGTGGCGCGCCCCTGATATAGTACGTGCCTCCAATATTTGCACAATTGCTGCGGCAGTCCTCCCCAACATCAACGGCCTCGTATTCACCACAATCATTGAACTCAATGCGAAGAGTCCCTCGCGGACAGACACCTGCACATACACCACATCAGATACACAGATTGTGTGCCACTACCTCTGTGAGCACATTCGCTTTTGCAAGCTCAACTGGTGTCTTCATATCCTCTTGGCCAGTGAAAGTTTTCTTCGCTCCTTGAGAAAGCCCATTGTAGGCCAGACTGTTAGGATGAGAAAAGCAACAACCGCCAGAAATGCAAGTCCCGCAATAGCCCCCCATACGAACAGCCGGGTGAAATTGCACCTATCGATAAACTGCCAAATCCCGTAGCCTCGTGATATACCAACCATAAGCGAGGCTACTATGGCGGGTATTACCAAAGGCTTAGCATAGTGCCATAGTGACACACCAGCAATATGTGCAACATACACTGGCTGAACAAAAACTTTTACTATTGCCATCGGTATCGCAGTTCCAAGTGCAACACCTATGATACCGTACTTCCGTACTAGTACGAGGCTGAGTGTCAAGTTTGCTACCGCTTCGACGACAGTGGCGGCGGCAAAAAAATGGTGCTTGTTTGTGGCAAACATTAGACTGATCCCTGGATTTTGTGCCAGCGCAAAGGTATAGGCAACAGCCAGTATATATAACACCGGAATTGTGCCGAAAAAACCCGGTTCAGTAATCCAAAGTTTTATGAATCGGCCTCCGAAAATAATGGCCAGCATACCTGTACCAAAGCTGAGCAACGCGGATACAGACAACGACCGTAAGAATAAAGCCTGCAATTTCGCATTCTCTTTAGCACCATCTAATGCTGCGAACCTTGGGGTTAGAACGCTCATTCCTGCGGTAATCAAACGAAGCATATAACGGATAAGCAGTGCTGCTATGCCGTACACACCTACTTCAGCTATCCCTACCCACTTCCCAATTACAAAACTGTCAAGGTTAAATCGCATAAGGTCAGCAATAACTATTACCGTTGTGACTCCGCCGTAAATGATCAGCATTCGCACAACGCGCCAATGAGCGAATGCAAAGCTAATCCTAACCCACGGAGTCAAACGCCTGCAAAACGCCAGACTCATGCACATATCAGCGACGGTCGAGACAAGGGCAGCCAGGGCAATACCGACCAACCCCACTCCCTTCAGCAGCAGCCAGACCGTCAGTAAAACGCGGATGAACGTGGACGTGATGTACACCACATTGGCGGCGACATACCTTTCGTGGGCCTTGATGATCGTTCCGAACACACTGGCCGGGAAGTTCAGGCCTGTAGTTAGACCCAGTATCCAAACGACAAGCTTGAATTCATGTGTGTGTGCATCCCCAACCCTGAAAAAACCAGCCAGTGGAGCCGCGACCAACAAGGACGTTACAATGACAAGCGCACCTGTGCAGCTAAACATGACAAAAGCCGTACTTATGGTCTCATTCAGTGACTTTTCCTCACCTCGGCCAGCATATCGTGCCACATAGCGAGTTGTTGCAGAGCCAATCCCGAGGTCCAGCAATCCGTAATAGCCAATTACTGACCCAATTAGCACCCATATTCCGTAGCCTGTCTTGCCCAAATGCCTAATTATGAACGGCGTCAGAAAAAAACCTACTCCGATGCTCACGCCCAGCACCACCCAATTGCTGATGGCGTTGATGACCAAAGAGGGCCGATGGCGACCTGCCAAACCGCCTGAATCAATTGTCCTACGACTAGTTTCTAACAACCTTGCTCCGTGTACACTCTGTTCTCGTCTGTTGCATTGAAAAAATAAATGTAAATTCCATGAGCAGAACACAGAAGCTTGTCTCGAGCGCGGTCGAGGGGTCAGAAGACAGAATTATGTTTTCTGTTTTCCGTCATCTGTCTTCTCTCTAATCTTAGCTTTCGCCAGTGTTATTTTGGCTTATTTCATAACGCCGCTTGCGGTGTTGGTATATTCTGCCCTGATTCGGCTGCTCCTATCCGGCAGAAAATCAAGTATCAGGTCCGTCATATCCTTCGCTGCTCTTAGTACAGAATTTTCCAAAATTGAGCTTATCTGAACCTGGGCCACGTATTGAGCTGGGTCTCTGGCGATGTTAGGTCTTCGGCCAAAAGGCCCAGAAAAATCGCTCTCATCGGCTGTAATTTGGCCGTTTAAGATGTAGAAATTCAAGACAACCGTCTGCTCGTGCCTTGGAGCAGGCTTGTGGAATCGATGCACCAAAAACGGTATTTGTCGGCCGGCTCGCGAGATAAATTGCGACTGCTCGGTGCCGTCATGTATCCAGCCAGATCCGCGGTAACACACTCGGGGCCGATGACCCAATATGCCCCCAGGTCGAGATGAGCAGTATACAATGTAAACATCGGCCCAAGCATTACCTCTAATATTAATATAACGTCGACTAATAAAATCATCAGCAAAGTTCCTCTCCATATAACTTTTGGTAGTAGTAGGAATCGACAAATCCATGCCAGCCCAATTGCCAATTTTTAAAGGGAAAGCACTTAATGGTACAGCCAGCCTAATTGGAGTATCAACAATCAGCTTTAAGTGAGAGGCCAGAACGCGGTAGCTTATGCCGGCGGATATCAATAGCAGAATAGCCATAATCCAAAAGAACCATGTCGGCAAATTGCCTGCTGCATAAGTGCTGCAAAACGCCTTAGGTTGTTTCGCGATATGTCTTGGTATTGGTCTAATGGGGTAAGTCAAAAGGTATAACCCTAAGATATTATAACCAAGTAAAAAAAAATATCCTTTTTGCCACAGCCACACACAGCTTTCTTGATGAAAACTACGAGAGGCTCTTTTCAATCAGCCACGAGTAATAAATGATAAGCTTAGCCCGTATAGACTTCGTCCCTGTCGGTGCACGGACAAAATTTTCTCTCTATGGCTTCAAACTCAAAAGGTAAAAGTGAGGCCCACGCTCCAGCCATCAAAGCTGCAGTCTTCGATTTACCTTTTTTCTTCTTTGTTGCTGAAATTCAAAAGCAAAGCGTACATTTTGCTCTATCTAACAGAGCAGGTCTGCTTTAATTGGCGATCGCAGTTACGAGAGTCGATCTCTTTGTCACCACCAACACTGGTAGCAATAGTAGAAAGTTCATCTGAGGTTGATAGGTGGATATGGCCTCGGCTGTCCCTGTCTTTCCGATAGGTAGGATGGGACATTTGCGGAAGAGCACTGTTTTTCAGCGATCAGACGGAGTGACACTAATTGTGCTTTGGAATGGCCTTGTAGCTGAGATGCTCCGCTCCCTCTATGCGCCAGCCAAAGCGAATCATTTACCGGCCATGCGTTAGACAAGTCGCTCTCCTCCGAAACCCAATATAGCACAGCGGCTAAGCGCTGCTAATGCTATTGTAAATTTCATTATCGATTCTTGGGATTGCCCTACCTCACAATACATATATTATAGGAATTTATAGTGTTGCAAATCAATCGTGGAAACAACGTGATTTTAGGTTAATTTATTAGCTTTAACGGCTAAAAAACGTGGAATTTACGTGGTTTTCTATAAAGATGAATAAGCAGGAGCAAAATAGTCCAAATGAAATTAATATGGGCAACAATTATAGCCGGATTTTCGGTATTGCGAATTGGTTTTTAGCTGTTATTCATTTTCTGAGAACTCAGGCAGTCTAACCACAGCGACCTGTTTGACCAGCTCGACTAAGTTATCGACGCCGAGCTTGCTCATAATGTGATTGCGATGGTCTTCGACGGTCCGAACCGAACGGTGCAGCAATTGGGCTATTTCCTTGTTGTTCTTGCCATCCAAAATTAGTTGCAGAACTTTTATTTCCGCTTTGGTAAGCAGTTTGGCCACAGGCGGAGTGGCTTGAATGTTTCTGCTCAGCGCGGACTCAACGGCTGAGAGAAAATAATATCGCTCCAACGGTTTTTCGATAAAATCTACAGCGCCTGCCTTGAGTGCCTTGACCGCCATTGGGACATCACCGTAGCCTGTTATGACCAACACCGGTAAATATGGAATAATATGTTTCACCTCAGTCAGCAGCTTTAGGCCGTCCATACCGGACATTCTCACATCAGTAATAAGTAGATCACACTTGTGGGACCGTAATTGTTCAAGACAATCGGCTGCGCGATCGAAGCAGGTGACTTTCGCGCCGAGCTGTTCAAGAGTTTTAGCTACAATCCAACGTACATTCGGCTCATCATCAACGAAAAAAATATGTTGTTGTTGTTTTCTACTACTTTTCATCGCCAATCCTTCTGGATTTCTTAATAGAATTGATGGGCAAGGTGACAAAGAAAGTCGAGCCTTCGCCAGCTTTACTCTCCACCTGGATGTCACCGTTGGCTCGCGATATAATGCTCTGCACAACGCAAAGCCCTAAACCTGTTGATTTACTTACTTGCTTTGTAGTAAAAAAAGGCTCAAAAATCCTATCAAGATTTTCTCGCGCGATACCACCACAATTATCAGAGAACCGCAACTCGATGTTCTCGTCTTTTTCAACTCCACTGATAATAATGTGGCGATTTTTTTTGCCGTCCGCTGCCTCTACAGCGTTCTCCATCAACGCGTAAAATAACTGCTCCAGGTCTTGTTCATTTGAATATATATATGGAAGTTTATCTATATCTTTTAGCTGGATAGTTACTTTTGTCCGCCAGGCACGTTCATCCAAAAGCTTCGAAATCATTTCCAAGAGGGTATTTAGATATATTTTCTCAAGCTGATTTTCGCCGGAGGATGTTACAGCAAAATCACGAAACCGCTTGACTATTGAAGCAATGTCCGAACAGCCACTTAGACCGACGTTGAGTTGTTCTATAATACTACTTAGATAAGGTGCATCTTGCAATTCTGCCAACGAATTCTCGATGGACAAGCGAACGACCGTTAGAGGCTGGGTAAGTTCATGAGCAATGGTCGCACTTATGGTTCCCACCGAGACCAGCTGCTCAGTGTGGGCCATTCTTTCACGGTATATGTTCAGCTCCTTTTCTTTATGCTTGGCCTCTGTGACATCACGTGCCACTGCCAGAATTCCGATAGATTTTTCCTCATTATTTTTCAATAAAGTAACGGACATATATGTAGGAAAAGCCGTTCCGTCTTTTTTGATATGTCCAATTTCACCATCCCAGCTACCCTGTGTTTTTATCTGTTTTACAAAATTTTGGTATTTACATATCTGCTGCTTGTTGTGCAGCTTCTTAACTGGCATGCCGATCATTTCTTTTGGTTTATAATCATGCATCCGAGCATAAGCCTTATTGACATATAATAATCTTGGTTCTAAGTCTCCGATCGCAATACCGTCAATCGATTGCTCGACCGCGGCGCTTAGCTTTCTTATTTGTTCCTCTGCCTTTTTGCGTTCGGTGATGTCTCTAAAAATGCCCATAAGGTACTTCTTTTCGCCCAGGTTTACTGGAAACGAGTTAATATCAACATAGAAGACATTGCCGTCCTTTTTCTTAATTGGAATGTCTTTAGCCAGCGTAAACTCCCCACGCACCTGTTTATCGAATTGTTCTTGAACATAGGGCTGATCTTTCTTGGGATGAATATCTGTAATCGTCAGATTCTTGAGCTCTTGTTCGGTATAACCAGACATTTGACAAATCATTTTATTGCAGGAGTGAAATCTTTTATTTTCCACGTCCGCTAAAAGTATTCCATCTGCTGCATTGTTAAAAATACTCTTAAATAATTGTTCAGACCCGTTTAGCTCTTTTTCTACTTGTTTTTCGGACTCTTTGAACCCCTGCTTAGTTTGTTCAAGTTCGGAAATGCGGTGTCGCAAAGCGTTTAACTCTTGTAGTAATTCCGCCTTAGTCTTGTGCCCATCTTGCGTCATATTCTATAGCTCACTCAATGAACGCCATTGTGCCCCTACGCCGTTGACTTTCGATGCTCCAGTCTAAATAGCTCATCTACCGTTGGTTTAGTAGCGATTGCAGACATTTAGCGCAGCATATATATTATCGTAAATTACACTATACCACTCAAGAAAAAATCCTTGCTTTTTAGCTTTGCGTCCTACCCCAACAATCTTCATAATCGCTTGTCTTATATCTGCTTAGGGCTTGGGCCAAGCCTCAACAACATTGCCGGTTCAGGGTGCGTGACTATAAGTTGTACAAAGTATTGCGCAAAGTCATTTTTGGTCTTTTTTGTGAGTGCTTTTTGTATGTAATACTAATTTAACTTAATTACGGCGCTTTTAATAGATTATCCGATGTAGTTCATGGTGCTGCCTAACCAATATCTACTGAATCCATCTTCTATCTCAAATTTACGAGACGCAGATACCAATTACAATTGGTGTTATCGATTATTTCCGAAGGTAAAATCGTCGCCGTCCTTCTTCGTAATTTTCCTTCGTATTGATAGTTCATAGAACGGATTAGTACTCCGTAGGGAGTCCTTAGGACTAAGAAGTCCGCTAGGGGATGCCTTACGGCAGATAAATTCCGGCGACAGCTAAAGGACTCCCAGAACAGGCCTGGCGGCTAAACAACTACTCCATTTTCTTATAAAACTCTGCCTCTCGGTCGGACAGTCTTTTCTGTTCAATCAGCCTGCGCACTCGCTGCAAATCGACATCTCTTGGTTGGCCGCCGGAGCTTATTGACGCAGCCGGCTGGCTAAGGCTGGAAGGAGTGACTTGTAGAAACCTGCTAATAGAAACCGCCGATATAAGTATCCCTATTATAAGTACAACAACTACAAAGTAGCGAGAGAGCAGTTTAAATGGAGCTATTTCGTATTGGGTCTTGCGTCTTGCGTATTGCATCACGGCCTTCTGTCTTCTGTCTTCTGTTTTCTGTTTTCTGTCTTCTGTCCCTTCGACTTCGCTCAGGACAGGTTTCTGTCTTCTGTAACGGCACCTGTCACAGTATATGCAGTCCAGGTGGTCCCTGGCGGTCAAGCCGAACTCACATTTGGCAAATCTTTTTGCCGGTAAAAAGCGTCTTAGCACAACAATGTTGTTAAGCAAAGATAGAAACGCTCCAGCCGGACACAAATACCGACACCAGAAACGAGTGTAAAAAACCGAGCCTATCAAAGCTACCGGCACTATCACCAGCATCAATCCGCCGATTGCGGACCAAAATCGAAGGTTGAAAAATGAAATGAGAGGGTCTGCTGCAAGTGTGGTTCGATTTCTGGAAACAAAGAAAGCAATTATTAGGACAAAAAGAACCACATATTTGATGAATCTTGCTTTACGCATATTGTCCACAGTTATTGGGTGCTTAAACCTTTGTGGTACTATATAGCTGAGCAGTTCCTGTGCGGCCCCAAAGGGGCAGATATAGCCACAATAAATGTTGCCGAAGAGTATTACCAGAAGTGGTATCCCGACAACTGATAAAAATGCACCCGACAATCTTATGGCAGGGACATGCAAAGACAATATGGTTGCTATTTGCTCGCTGGAATACTGAGCGTTCAAAACGAAGCCGCCAATGACAAGAGTAAGCACAAGCACAGTCAATCTGCTCCAAAATCCGCCACGGTAGGTTACAATCAAAGCAAGTACGGAAACAGTAATCAAATATATTCCATTTGTATCCGGCAGATAGTTTGCCAGATGAGTTCGCTGTGCGGACGCAGGCTTGCGAGATTGATCAAGAATTTGAGCAGCGAATCTATGTCCTGATGACTCAAGTGCCGAAAGGATCGCTTTGGAGCTTACGGTCGCACCGGTGACCGCATTTACGTTGGCGAACGGCTGAGTCTCAAAAAGATGACGACCATTAAGAAGCTCGCACCATCCCCTAAGCATCTCAAGGTACGCTGGAGTTTCGCTTGACCGTATTATGTGGAAGTCGATTAGCGTGCCATTAGGGTCCACATAAATGGCAAGATTTATCTTTCCGCCGAAGCCGCGTACTTCCGGTGCCAGGTCTTCAGAGCTGAAAATATAGCCGGTCAGTTCATTATGGGCTTTAGAAACTGTGAAATAATTAATGTTTTGAGTCCGTCCCGTCGGATCATTAAGAACTGCTGATTTTCCTGAAAGGGATCCTGTAGAATGCTCAAGGTGCAAATCGCCGGCAAGTGCTTGAGCCGAAT
>Ga0307443_1000963_pt1 | contig 17873 bp, 18 predicted proteins | sample SalMarSW160220MG_FD_202148 | JGI IMG/M metagenome (GOLD analysis project Ga0307443, IMG submission 202148) | Salt marsh sediment microbial communities from the Plum Island Ecosystem LTER, Massachusetts, United States - SW1601-220 | ecosystem: Environmental > Aquatic > Marine > Intertidal zone >... | reverse complement strand
TTATCCGAAATGGCGTAGAAGAGACAAAAAGGAGGTGCTTGTGGGGGTACAGGAGGCTACCCAATAACCTGAGAGGGCTTGTGGCCGAGTTCGATTACCAAGATAAAGAACTTGCCTCACTGGTAAGAACGTGTATTGGTGAGAGTGAACAGTGATAGTGCCAAAACTCCCATCTCTCAATTGAACATTTCGGATACGGGCCTGAAATGCCTTTCCATTGACTCACAAGCGCCTTTATCTTCTAATGACCTCAACCATAAGGAATTTTCCATCACTGGGCCTCCTTACGGTTGCAGGAAAGAAGCGGGGGTTAGTGAAACTTCCTTCAACGGTAAATTGAACTAACGTGGTGGTGAAATCAAACATGGAGGTGAGTTGAGATGAAAGAGCTGATTGAATACATTGCAAAGTTACTTGTTGACAATCCGGAAGAAGTGAGTGTAACTGAAATTGAGGGAGAGCAGACCTCTGTGATTGAGCTGAAAGTAGCTAAGGAAGATCTTGGAAAGGTAATTGGCAAGCAAGGAAGAACCGCCATGGCGATGAGAACTATACTTGGTGCTGCCTCGATGAAGTTGAAAAAGAGATCTGTCCTGGAGATTTTAGAGTAGCTGAGTAAAGCAGGGCTTAGAGATCTGATTCTGATAGGATAGCGGCCCCTAGGGTTTGACTGGACTACTAGGGATAGTTACTTATGCCCAGTCTTTTGCAGCAGATAGATTCCCTCGTGTAATAAATAACAAAGGAGACTATTATGTTTTATATTCTTGCACTAGTATTGCTTATACTCTTTCTGAGCGCAGCCATCAAGATCCTGAGAGAGTATGAGAGAGGTGTTGTCTTTAGGTTAGGAAGGGTATTAAAGAGGGAAAAGGGACCCGGTCTTGTTATCATTATCCCCATTGTTGATAAATTGGTTAGGGTTAGTCTTCGCCTCGTGGCCATGGATGTCCCTCCCCAGGATGTAATCACAAAGGATAATGTCTCCCTTAAGGTGAATGCGGTTATCTATTTTAGGGTCATGGACCCAAACAATGCCATAATTGAGGTGGAAAATTACCTGTTTGCAACATCCCAGCTTGCCCAGACAACACTGAGAAGTGTGTGCGGACAGGTGGAATTAGACGAGCTTTTAGCAGAGAGGGATAAGATAAATACCAGGTTGCAATCCATACTTGATAAACATACTGATCCATGGGGGATCAAGGTCTCTAATGTAGAGGTAAAACATATTGATCTTCCTCAAGAGATGCAAAGGGCTATGGCCAAGCAGGCAGAGGCTGAAAGAGAGAGAAGGGCAAAGGTTATTAATGCCGAAGGCGAACATCAGGCTGCTGGCAAATTGGCAGAGGCTGCTAAGACCATTCAGGATTTTCCGGTTGCTCTACAGTTACGATACCTTCAAACACTAAGGGAGGTTTCAGCTGAGAGCAATTCAACTACACTGTTTCCGATTCCAATCGATCTGTTTGAACCATTTTTTAAGAAAAATAAATCAGAGTAAGCGCTGAGCGGATACTTTTGCTCAGCCAAACTTGCCGTCTCCGCTTCTTTATGTTTGTGGCTTACCCTTTGATTCCCTTCTAGAGGGTTAAGGATCAAAGCCTCCTGATAGAGGACATTTTTAAATCCCAAAAACTCCTACAACCTATTTGACTGAAAGGGTTGATACCATAAAAATAGAAACCTACTCTGTGATACCGTGAAAGGAGTATCTTGAGTCGAGAGGATTTAATCCAACTGGAAGGCGTAGTGGGCAGGGTTCTGGGTTACGGGACCATGGAAGTTGAATGCGAGGATAATGTCATTGTCAGGGGTGTTCTTTGCGGACGGATGAAAAAGAGGAGGATTAAGGTGATAAAAGGGGATCGAGTCCAGGTAAAGGTCTCCCCCTATGATCCCTCACATGGATTAATTACCTGGCGCCTTAGGTGATAAAGGAATATAGAGAACCGTGGCTCGAACTCGAAGTTATTCCGAAGCTACCCCGATTTACTGTGCTACAATTACCGAGGTACAAGAGATATCTGAAGAAAGCCAAAAAGATAGAAAGGTGCTAAAATAAAATGCTCATACCAATAGTTGTAGAACAAACCTCTCGAGGAGAGAGGGCATACGACATCTACTCACGCCTCTTAAAGGATAGGATTATCTTTATGGGTGAGCAGGTTACTGATGATATGGCAAATATTATCATTGCCCAGTTTCTTTTTCTGGAATCTGAAGATCCGGATAAGGATATAAATCTATATATTAATTCCCCAGGAGGATCAATTACTGCAGGACTGGCTATCTATGACACGATGCAATATGTAAAATCGGATATTACGACAATCTGTACAGGGCAGGCCAGCAGTATGGCCGCCCTTTTATTAGCAGCTGGCAGCAAAGGAAAGCGGTTTGCCTTGCCACATTCCAGGATAATGATACATCAACCTATGGGGGCAACACAGGGACAGGCTACAGATATAGATATACAGGCAAAGGAAATAATAAGACTCAAACAGGAACTTAATAAAATCCTTGCCCTGCACACAGGCCAAGATAAGAAGAAGGTGGGAAGCGATTCAGAAAGGGATTTTTTTATGAGTGGTCAAGAGGCACTGGAGTATGGTATTGTAGATAAGGTGATTACAAAAAGGGAAATGATAAATATGGGGAAAAATAATAAAAACAAGGACATCCGCGCTGTTGACTGAGAAGGCCAGATCTATTGAGTCCTGCTTGCCTTTCCTTTCTTGCCTTCTGATTAGTTTCACCCTTTGGTCTCTGCTGCATGCATCTGTTCGATCTATCGATGCATCCTGATACCAGATATATATGCTGGATTTGAAACCAGTCATCCTGCTTTTCCACACGATCACGTTATTCAATCACCATCAATTCAAAGTATACGCTGAGATTTAGTTGAGATTTAGTTGACGCACCTACATATTCTGTGTATCCTCCCTCCAAACACTTAAAAGAGGAGGGATGAATAATGGACAATCTTAAGCTTTATATTCGCTAAGAACTTTCTACTGTAGAGTTAGCCAAGAAAGTCGGGGAACAAAGGGATTGTGTTTCAGATTTTAATCTAAAGGAGGTAGCTAAGATGAGAAAAGAAATGATAAAACCATTTGTCTGGGGTATCGTGGTTGGTGCGATTGTGTTGCTCATTGTTATTTTCTCGACAGGATGGGTAGTAACAGGTAGCTCTGCCCAAGCCAAAGCTGAGGAAATGGCTGAAAAGGCTGTTATAGACCAGCTGGCACCGATTTGTGTCGAGCAGTTTCTCAAAGATCCAAACATGGAAGAGCGATTCAAGCAGTTGAAAGCAAAAGACTCCTGGACAAGAGGTGATTATGTAAAAGAAATAGGTTGGGCGACAATGCCCGGCGCTGAATCGCCTGCTCGTGGAGTTGCCGATGAATGTGCCAGACGGCTTATGGAACTCAAGCGGTAAGTACCCGTAAGTACGCCTTCTTCTCTCACTTCCGGGCACCAATTATAGTATAATCCCGGATGTTATGCCAACTGACCTAACCTGATTGAAGGAGAATAACAGATAATGAAGGGAAAGGATCAGAACGTATGGTTCCATGTACTGTTAAGAAGGATCTCCAGCCGGGCGATATCCTGATACCCAAGGAGAGAACCCGTATCAAGTCCTGTTTACAAAGATTCAGTCTCCACCTGCGCAATATGCGCTTGATCGGTGGTGATACAGTCATCACCGCTGCCTTATTGCCACTGTTAGGATTTTTCCTTCTTCACGGTTTAAAGGACGTTCCCTGGCTCACCATTGCTGGCCTGTTCTTGGTCGGCCTACTGCTCACCGCTACCATCTTTGGACTGAACAACGTGACCGACGTCAAGATCGACGCTTGCGACCCGCTCAAGCAGACCAATGGCATCAATCCTATCGCACTGGGCCAAATGACGCAGAGGGAGGCGATAGTTCCCCCGCTGGGTTGTAGCCTGATGGCTCTGGGGCTGGCAGCCTGGCTATCGGTGATCCCCTGGGCATTTCTAACCTTGACCATCGGCGCCCTCTATTCGCTGCCACCGGTCCGGCTGAAAGAGCGTGCCGGCCTGGACCTGCTGGCCCACAGCCTGGTACCGCTTTCTATATTGTTAATGGGCATGGCAGCCGCCCAGGTAAATCACCCCCTGCGTGCGGCCGTGGGAGCGGCCTGGGTATGCCTGATCTCGGCCAAGAGCGATACCACCAATCTCATCCGGGACTACGAGTCGGACCGCGGACATAACATAGGGACGACTGCGGTTCGCTTGGGGATCCGGGCTGTCTGGTGGCTGCGCCTGGGCCTGGTCCTGGCAGCTGCCGGACTTCTTCTCTTTGCCAGCTTGTGGGGGGCTTTCAGCTTGCTCCCCGCCTTGCTGGTAGCGGCCATCGTTGCTCTGGAGATTCTGGCGATCTTTCGACCAGGCTATTACTTGCTAAAACAGCGATTGCTGTTAAGGATGAGCTATACTGCCGGTGGCGGCATCTTTGTTCTGTTAAGTGGTTAGGTGAGCTTAAAGTAGTGATGCCTGTTTGATTGAGGAAGTAGCACATGGCGCACATTGATGAAACGCTCCCCGTGCGCTACTTTGAAGCTTATTTAAGTTTAACAGATCGGAACTTCTCGGCTATCTGCTTTCGGTCTGCAATCATCCTATCATAGACCGATCTTCTCACCTCTTCTACATAATTTAGTCTCTTTATCTTAACATCTACCAGTTCTATGCCGAATTTGGCTAGTTTTGGCTCAATATGTTGTGGTGGACACTAAATCGTGGGATTGCAGTATACTGCTATTAGTCATAGCCCAGACCACCCATCAAAAACTTTCTAATACAGTTTCAAATCTTTGATCCAATCATATTTATTATCTAATCGGATACTTCATTGATCAGAAGATCCAAAAAACCATTTTTTATCAAAACCACCTAATTATCCGTTTTGACAATATATCCTGATCCCACCCCCTTTTTGTTCTAGTGATCACCAGCTTTCTCTATGGCCTTCCTACCTGTTTAAATTCTAAAAAACTTTATTTTAATTCCTAAAAAAATAATATATAATTAAACAAAAGAAAGGAGATCCGGGATAAAACCTGGAATCTCCTTTTTGCTATAAGGGGAGGATAAAAATGACATTACACAAAAATAATCACGAACACTGGACCACGGAAATTTTCAGACGATGGGGCAGACCGCTCTGGAGCTTAGCTCGAAGATTGGATTGTTCTTACGGTTACTTATCATCTGTACTATCTGGAGCTACTATTCCATCAGACAAGTTTAATCAACAACTGCGGATATGCTTTATCGGGTCAGCTCCAACATCGCAAATATAAATACTACCGCCACCCATTACAAAAAGATACCGATTGTCAAGATCATTTCAGCTATATTCAAGCACCATTTATTGAAAAGAAAACTTTTGAATGGATATTCGAAAACATCAGTAACAAACCAGCTTTTGATAAAGCAATTAAGGATAATTTACCTGATGAGAAATACATCCAGAACTTGAAAGATAAGATTGAATGGAATGAGTTGAAATTGAGAAAAGCGAATAACGATCTTGATAAGCTTGTCCAGAAAATTTTGGATGGGACAATAAGAGATGATACAGCTAAAGCAACTGAAGATAAAATCTATCAAGACAAAGAAGACACAGCGAAAAGGCTGGAACTGCTCAAAAATGAACTAAGCACTTTACCCGAAGTTAAAGATGTAAAAGAACATGCAGAAATGTTACGACAGTTTTTCTTGAAGAAATATGGCAAGGAGAGATCGTTAGCAAGATTCAAATCTAACAAGATGAACTATCAGGAAAAAGCAGGATTGATTCATTATCTTTTTTCTGGTAAAGATGCAAATGGTAGGAATTACGGAATCTATATCAAACGGATAGATAAGAAGAAATGGGACATTGAAATATATGCTTCCTTAGATTATATGAATGCTTTATGGAAAAGAATAATCCTAAATTGCCAAAAAATCCAGATACATTAGCTACAATTCTTGGTTATTCCTTCAACAATCAGGAATTAATCTTACAGGCCTTTAGGCACCCTTCTTACGTTTACGAGAAGGATGAATTAGGGATATCTGACAATCAAAGATTAGAGTTTCTCGGCGATGCAGTTATTAGCCTGGCTATTAGCCATCTACTTATGGAATCCTTTCCTGAAATAAAAGAAGGGGATCTATCTAAATATAGGGCTTCACTGGTAAGTGAAAGCGGTCTCTATCATATTGCCCATGAGTTACAATTAGGAGATTACCTTCTCCTGGGAAAGGGAGAAGAACAAACAAATGGCAGAAAGAAGGCCTCTATCATATCTGATGCGTTTGAGGCTCTTATTGGAGCAATTTATCTTGATGGTGGTTTTACAGAAGCCCTAAGGATAATAGCCCAACTTTTCAGCCCACTATTGAATAAGATCAATCTTGGCAAATCAATTAATGATTTCAAAACTGAGTTACAAGAGTACTCTCAAGATACCTTTCAATCGCCTCCAGACTACAGAGTTGAAAAAGAAACAGGCCCAGACCATGACAAGACCTTCTATATATCAGTATACTTGAAAGAAAATTTAATGGGAAGAGGGAAAGGTAAAAGCAAAAAGGAAGCGGAACAGAAAGCCGCAAAGGAGGCCTTGGCTTGTCTAAAAAAATAACAAAATATTTTATCATACCTATATTTCTTCCACACCAAGGCTGCCCACATAGATGTGTATTTTGCCAACAACAAACCATCACCAATTTCTCTGGAAAACAGCGTACACCAGATGAGATAAGAAATACAATTGAATTAGCAATAAGATCAAAGCAGTTTTCTGGCAAAAAACCAAAAGAGGTCGCCTTTTATGGGGGTACCTTTACATCTCTGCCGATTAGTTCTATGACAAAAATGCTTGGTGCAGTTAAACCTTACATAGAAAAAAACATCATACAATCAATCCGTCTTTCTACACGACCAGACTCTCTCAGTGAAGATAGTCTCAACATACTTGAGTCCTTTAATGTATCGACTGTGGAGCTTGGAGTTCAGTCCATGGACGATAGAGTCCTGCTCCTTTCCAATCGAGGACATACGTCACAAGATACCGTTAATGCGTTCAAAATACTTAAAAGAAGGGGATTTACTGTTGGAGCACAACTCATGCCTGGTCTGCCAGGAGATTCTAAAGAGATATTCATGGACACCATTGACAAAGTTATTGGCCTAAGACCTGATATGGCCAGGCTTTATCCGACACTCGTTATCAGGGGCACAAAGCTTGCTCAATGGTATCAACAAGGAAGATATACACCAATGGGACTTAAAGATACGATCAACCTTTGTAAAGAGGCCTGCATAAGATTGGAAAATGCCGGGATTCCTGTGATCAGGATCGGACTCATGTCTTCGCCGTCTCTCCTTGAAAAAGGGGAAATAATTGCCGGACCATGGCATCCATCCTTAGGATTTCTGGTTCGCTCTGCTATTCACCTTAAAAAAATAAGACCCTATCTCCCTGTAATGGGTGAGACAAAAAATATTTTGCTATATGTCCCTCAAAAGGAAATTCCCCTCCTTGTGGGTTACAAAAAGAATGGAATGAGGCAGATAGAAGCTATAACAGGATCTGTGATAAAAGATATTATACCTGATGATTCAATTCCCTATGGAGAGGTAGCAGTCAAGGTTTTATAATTGCTAATAGCTTCTATTGACGATAAATCGATTTAATTCTAAAAGGGATTCTTTTACTGGTGAGTGAGGAAAGAGACGGAGTTGAGTTTCAGCAAGGTTAGCATAAGATATGGCATCCTTACGGCATTTCTTAATAGCACCATTATCTTTTACGAGTCCTATTACTCTTGAATAATCTTTCTCTGAGGCCTTTCCATTTTTAAACAAATGCTCAAGCCTATCTCTTTCGCCTTCATCCAGGTAGGCAAGAGCATAAATTAAGGGAAGGGTAATCTTTCCCTCTTTTAGGTCATTACCAATGGGTTTACCAGATTTCTCAATAGTAGATGTATAGTCAAAGATATCATCTACAATCTGAAAGGCAATGCCAACATTGAGGCCAAAGTTTTTCAATGATTGAATATTTTCTTTCTTTGCCCCGGCCATTATACCGCCACTTGCACAGGCGGCTGATATAAGCGCAGCTGTTTTGGAAGTAATTATACCCGTATATTCCTTTTTTGTTATACTCCAGTTATGGGTGTTAATAAGTTCCAACATCTGGCCTTCTGTCATCCTGGTAGCGGTGTCTGCAAGAATCTTTAAAAATTCAACATGCTTTTGCTCAACTAATATCCTTGAAGATCTGGAAAAGAGAAAATCACCCACTAAGACTGCTGTGGAGTTTCCCCAGATTTTATTGGCTGACGATCTACCCCTTCTGATTGAGGCATTATCAAGGACATCATCATGTAAAAGGCTTGCTGCGTGAAGACATTCAAAAATGGCGGAAATGGTATATATATCCTTTTCGTTATAGTTACAGAGTTGACAGGATAAAATAAAGAATAGTGACCTGAGCCTTTTACCTCCTCCAAGCAGGCTATACTTCCCTACCTCTCTTATCAAAGACACATCAGAGTCAAGGATTTTATCAAGTTCCTCGTTTATTTTGCTAAAGTAAGGGGCGAACTGATCTAAAAAGTTAGAGTCATCTTTCATGGTCTATTTTCTAATCTATTTTCTGTTTAACTTCTCATTGCTAACCTGCCGTCAAACATATATAAACTGTAAATAGTTGTCAAAGTAATTATACAAGTTATTATAATTCTTAGCGAAGCTCCGCCTCAAACCAACTAGTTGACAAAGTAAATATCACATTGCTTAAGGCGAGGCGATTTTGGTTCCGTCTACGATCCCAATTATCCTCTGCACAAGGGCCTCTACTTTATCCATAAATTTAGAGGGCAGATTAAATCATTTTTTCATATCTTTTTTTGTCATTGTTTATTAGGCACTACACAGGTTCAAAGTTTCCCGATAAAATCGGGGCTCAAGCCTGCCCTGGTGCGACGTAACGTGCGCTTTAAAACAGTCCTTCTGAACACTATGCCCAGGGATTCTATGAAAAGTACTGCTAAACCAGGTCTGGGCCAGGGGTTAGAAAACGATGAACATACCAACCTGCCATGCGAGACATGAAATATATGGAAAGAACAGACTATTGGGGATGTTTAGAGCATAGAATAAGAAACAAGTGGAAGTTAAGGCACAAGCGGGCAGGTCAATTACCTCAAGGAAGATGAAAAAAATGAGCCAACCGTGAACCCCTGGCCCAGACCTGATTGGGCAAGCTATTGTGCAACATAAATAGTTCCTCAGATACTACAGTGGCAACAGATTATAATAAACAATTCGCGCCAGGGCAGGCTTGAACGGTGAACCTGACAACCTCGATAGTTACGTTTATTATTGATATTACCGAGCATTTCATATACCTTCATATGAAAGTACCTAAAGTTAACTCCTTTACTACTCAACCACTTAACCATTTGACCACTTAACTACTTTCATCCTTCGTTGTGGCCGAAAGGCCATGAGTGTTCATAAGAAATGTTATTAGGGAAAAAGTTTATGCAAACTGAAATCCAGGCCTCAAAACTAAATGAAAAATTTCTCCCCTTTGCAAAAAAGATGATTGATGAGGGACTTCCTCCCCTCATTATCGATACCTTCAAGTTTTATTATGAAAAGCTTATAAAAGGAGAAAGGGGATTGATATCAAGGGAGGATATTGTTCCGATTGAAAAAGATGATATAGCCGATATGGAAACGTTAGGTGGGTTTTCCAAAGAAGGGCGCCTTGTAATTAAAGAAACAGTAATAATTAAGTTGAATGGTGGCCTCGGAACAAGTATGGGCCTATCAAAGGCCAAATCCCTCATTGAAGTAAAGAATGGATTAACTTTCCTTGATATTATTGCACAGCAGATTTTAAGCTATCGGAAGAAATATAAAGCAAACATCCCTCTTGTACTTATGAATAGCTTTACAACAGATGAGGATAGTAAAAAATTTCTTAATAGATATCCGAATCTGGCCTCTGATATTCCCCTATCCTTTTTACAGCACAAGTTTCCAAAGGTTTTAAAAGAAAACCTAAGCCCTGGAGTCTGGGCTTTGGACCCAGGTTGTGAGTGGAATCCACCGGGCCATGGAGATATTTATTTTGCCTTGATCACATCTGGTATGCTAAATACGTTGCTTAGTAAAGGCTATAAGTACGCCTTTATATCCAACTCTGATAATCTTGGTGGAATAATGGATGAGGCAATACTTGGCTACCTTGCCTCACACAATTTCCCGTTTATGATTGAGGTTGCAGAAAAAACGGACGCAGACATCAAAGGTGGGCACTTGGCCCGCCTGAAGACCGGCGGACTCATACTCAGAGAGATAGCCCAATGTCCACAAGAAGAAATAAGAGAATTCCAGGATATAAACGTATACAGATACTTTAATACCAACAACATATGGGTTAATCTTCTATCTTTAAAAAAACAGCTCGATAAAACTAATAATATTCTTGGGCTTCCCATGATTATTAATCCCAAAAGAATTGACCCAAAGGATGATTCCTCACCGGAGGTTTACCAGATTGAAACGGCTATGGGATCAGCTATCTCTGTTTTTAAAAAGGCTACAGCCATAAGAGTTCCAAGGGCAAGATTTTTCCCTGTCAAAAAGTGTCAGGATCTCCTTGCCCTCTGGTCTGATTGCTATGTGATGACTCGAGAGAGTAGAATTATCCAAAATCCTAAAAGAAAATTTGGAACTATAAAAATAGATCTGGATGATAGGTACTATAAAAAGGTTGACCAGTTAAAAGAAAGATTTCCCCATGGGACTCCTTCACTGATTGATTGCAAGTCCATTAGCATTAAGGGAAATGTTTACTTTGATAGGGGAATTGTTGTAAAAGGGGATGTGAATATTATCAGTCCTTCATCAAGGAAGGTTTTTGTCCCTCAAGGTATGGTAATTAGTAAAGATCTCATTTTTGATTAAATTTTAAATGAGGTAAACAATGCCAGAAGTTAACCCACAGGAGACTGAAAAAACAATTAAGGCTATCCAGGATATTGCTATTATCCTAAACGGTGCTGCTGAATTTGTATGTGAAGGACGGATGCTTAAGAGATTTTCAAGGAACATAGAGGAGAATCTCGAAAAATTAGAAAATAATATCGCACTCCTTAAGAAAAAATTTCCAGGGAAGTTTCCTGAAACACTGAAGCCAGATACCTCTATATCCAAAATTAGAGATCTCGCAATAAAACTTAAAGGAGATAATGCTGATATAGAGGCTAAATGTCGGTCAGGAGAACTGGGTAATGAATTAATTCTAAGAGCAACGGAGTTAAAAGGTGTTACGAAAGATATTCTAGATGCACTTAGGGGAAAGATCTCCAGATACACTATTTTTGATAAATTTGCTGGCTATGGAGGAAAAATAAAATCATTTCTTTTGGGTCTCTCTCCATTAATTTCAAATACAGGAAGGATTGTTCTTGCAGCAATTTTGGTTATTATTTTTTCTTTTGTTTATTTATCTTTTACCATGGAATCAGAAGATGTTGTTCTTAACAGTATAAAAAAGGATCTTTCTTATATAGAAAAACAAAGGGATATACTTGAAAAGCAAAGGCAGGAATATAACAAAATCAGAGAAAAGATCAAATCTTTTGACCAGGCTGAGATGGGCAGAGAGGATAAAATAGAATGGTTAAATCTATCCTTAAAGGAAAGAAAAAGCAGGGTGCTTATAGAACAAATTATGCTTTCTATAGAAACGAGAGAAAAAAAGATTGAAGAGAAAAATAAAAAGGTAGAAGAGATCCGGAAAAAATCTTTTTTCCAAAAACTATTAAGGAGATAGAATTGAAACTATCTCATATCATTAATTGGTGAAAATTGCTTTTCTTTCTTCCTGCTGCTAAAACTGTCCAATGTTTGGAATCTCTTTTCAACTGAACAACTACTGATTGACCAATTGCAGCATCGCTATAAGATACAGTTATAGATGCAGTTAATTGTATCTCTTCAGATGATAACTCTCCTGTTATCAGCACAGTAGGACCAGGAAATGACTCAACAGTCAACACAGTATCCCCAGCCTCTATAAATGAAGTAATCATTCCATTCTCTTTTTGATCTCGGCCTACCACGATTTTGGTTCTTTCATTAATCCTGAAATGCCTCCCCCATTTTAGAAGCTCTATATCTCGCCGCAAAAATTTTGGATCGCGGGAGAGTAAATCCTTTAGGCGGCGGGAAAACACTACCTCAGTCAACAAACACCCTCCTGCTGGAGCCGGATACTCTTTTATCCCAAATTTCTTGGCTAATTCTATCTGCGGCTTCCTGGAACGCCCTGAAAGCCCTAATAATTTTTCCCTTATTATCCAGCCTTTTTTTTCAGGAAGAGTTTCTGGTAGTCTTTTTGCCGAAAGGGGCCTGAGGATAAGATCCTTAAAACCCGAATCATGAGAAATAAGGGAAAGTGACCTTAAATTCTGCGACATAGGACGTTGCCCCAATACCTCACCGCTTATGATAAAGTCTGCTCCTTCCTCCTTCAGCATCTCGCCGGCTAATCTGAGCATAAATGTATGACAATCTATGCATGGGTTTAATCCTTTTCCATAACCATGTCGTGGGCTTAACACTATCGGAAGAAACCTATCTGTGATATCTATAACTTGAAGGGGAAGTCCGATATAGTGAGCAGACTGGACAGCCTTCTCGGATGAGAAAAAGGGGGTCTCAAAAAAGATTCCAATAACATCAACTCCTTGTTCCCCGATAACTTTAACAGACAATATGCTATCGAGGCCGCCAGAGAAGAGAGATAAAGCCTTCATTAAAAAACCTCATTAATAAACTTTGATTAGTTTATCAGGCAGAAAGCATGAATCAAGCAAAAAGATGGTTATTAATCAATGAATAAACCATTGTAATGATTGACGGATTTATTTTCCTTTGTTATCTAAATAGTGTATGAAATAAATCTTTAGGGGATAAATAATGAGGGTTTTCGGACCAGTTCCATCAAGACGATTGGGTTTTAGCCTTGGGATAAACAATATACCCCCCAAGGTTTGTACCTATTCCTGTATCTATTGCCAGATAGGTAAGACAATAACATTACAATGCGAAAGGCAGGCATTTTATGAGCCAGATGATTTAGCGAGGGAGATTAAAGAGAAGGTTAATGAATTAAAAAAAAGGGACACAAAAATAGATTATTTAACCTTCGTCCCTGATGGAGAACCCACCCTGGATATTAATCTTGGTAAAATTACTGAACTTATCAGGCCATTAAATATAAAAATCGCTGTTATTACTAACGGATCCCTCATAAATCAAAAAGATGTGAGAGAAAATTTAAAAAAGGCAGATTTAGTTTCATTAAAAGTAGATGCAGCGACCAAAAAAATATGGCGAAGAACTGACAGACCATATAAATCACTGGATCTTAATGCAATATTAGATGGAATGCTCGAATTTAAAGCTATATTTAAAGGTGAGATAATTACAGAGACTATGCTTCTTAAGGGAATGAACGATACATATGAAGAGGCTAAAAAAATAGCCGATTTCTTAAAATTACTAAAGCCGACAAAATCTTATATTTCCATTCCTACCAGACCAACAGCAGTAAAAGGAATATTGCCTGCCAGTGATGAAGCCCTTAATATAGCTTACCAAATCTTTACACAGAATGTAGACAATGTAGAGTATATAATAGGCTATGAAGGAAATGAGTTTGGTTTCAGTGGTAATGTCGAAGAAGATTTACTCGGCATTACCTCGGTTCATCCAATGAGAGAAGAGGCTGTAAGGGAATATTTAAAAAAGGCAGGGGCAGATTGGCAAGTAATAACTGATCTGATAAAAGGAGGCTCCTTAATAGAATTGGAGTATCAGGGGAAAAATTTTTACATGAGAAAACTGCCAGGCAGGGCCTGATTATCATTAAAACTGTAGGATAGATTAGATTAAGAAATTAAATCGTTTCAATAAATTATAAGGGAGTAAAGGGACCCGCCCGGTTTTTATCCAGGCGGGTTTGTTGCTTTAATCTGAGAGCCACCCGTAGATTGTCCTATATACAATGTCGTGAGATTTTTCTAAAACCAACCCGTGAGAGGCATTGCCAATCAACATGTATGCCTTTTTCTCGGCATTACAGGCTTTAAAGCCATTCATTGCGTCTTCTAAATCGACAAAAACTTCATATTCACCAAACATGAAAAGAATAGGACATTTAATCATAGGTACATATTTTGCGTGGCGAGCATCTCTGGCATCTATGAAAGGACCGGTAGGTATTTTGGGAGTTCGCTTCTCCACAATCTCAACAAATTTATTCAAAACTTTTTCATCATATTTATACCAAAGGCCTTTAGCTGACACAGGATTTGACGGAATGAAAGTTTTCCCTGTTTCGGCCATATGAGCCAATTTGGTAACCCCTTTTTTAACTTTTTTATTAACTGTTTTGTAGGGCAGCCCCATTAACACCATACGCTCTACTTCTTCCGGATAATTGGCAGCAAGTGATAGCGAAATTACAGTTCCAAAAGAGAGGCCAACCACATTAACCTTATCAACGTTTTCTTTGGCCTCAATGAAATCAGCAACCGCTTTCATATCCTTTCCACAGTTGTCTGCGTTCACGTCCAGCCCATTTGTTTTTGTACTTTTACCGTAACTCCTATGATCTACCGCATAGGTTACGAACCCTTTGGATACAAGATAATCCATAAGATTGTAACCTTCTATAGGCAAGTTATAAACCGTTGAACCACTTTTGACCCAAGGAATAAGAAGAACAACGTTTGTGGGTTTATACTGAGCAGGGGCCTTTCTTACAACATAAATATTGGGTCCCGCTGGACTTTTCACCATATATTCAGTTTGTACGGGTTTAGGTGCCTTGCGAACCTCTAAACCTGCACAGCTATAAAAAAGTGAAATAGATAAAATAAGTATTCCAATAATTACTAATATCCTTTTCATCTCTTTACCTCCAATCTGGTAATATGGTTTTTCCTCCCCTTACATATAAAAATCTCAGGACTCTCTCTTTCAGTATCCATTAGCCTTTTCTGTGTAAAAGTAATGCCTGCCTATTATTTAATTCTGAGGACCCTTTTTGGGTTTTTGCTGCAAATAAGTTCCCTTGCCCACCTTTAATCATAATCATGTTTTTTTGGCCCCAGTCCTTTTATAAGACTGGGGCCTTCAGCAAAGATTATCAGAATTCAACTGTATCGCCATTTCCAATATAAAGATCACTCTGGGATCCGAACCGTGCTGTCCCCCTGACTACCGGGTAGCCGAGGTCAATCATCTTCTGAACCGCAGCCGCGCCTGTACAGTGATTACAGGCAACCTTCTTAAAATTAAATTTACTCATCTCCTTTACGATAAATTCTCTATCTTCATCAATAGGTCCAAAACCGGCGACACAAACCATCCACTTATCTATCTACCGAGGGCTTCGTCAACAGTGACGACTTTTACCCTATAGCCCGGCCAGACTTTTGTAAACATAATCTCACACTCTTCATCAGTGTACCCTGCCATAGCATCGCGAAGGGCAATAATATTGTAGTCTCTATCCACTGCCCCGACAATGGTACAATTTACACATTTACTGCAGGTCACACCAGTAATAAGCAATGTATCTATATCTCGCACACGCAATAGGGATTCCAACTCGGTGCCGTAGAATGAGTTAAACCTTCTTTTGATTACTTCTACTTGCCCTGGTCTTACTTCCAGCCCTTTAGCAGGCTCAGCCCCCTCAGTATGTTCAATAAAAAAAGGGCCTTTCTGACGCATGGTTGGGCCCATAAATCCCCGATTGGGTAGCCCTTCATAGCTTGGTCGAAACTCTATCCAAATACGAACGACTAAGATGCCTTTTTTATCACAAAGATCCATAGCTCTAGCTATGTTTTCTATAGTATTATGCTTCTTTACATACTTCCATGTACCTGCTTTATGGAATGCTCGACCTTCATCCATCATGTCCTTGGCAACATCAATAACTAACAAAGCTGTCTTCTTAGAATCTATTTTGAGCGGATTATCCCCAGCCAGAGCAAGACCGCCTGTTCCTAAGGCAAACACTATAACAAACCCGAGAACGAGTAATCTTTTCATGCCAATAATTACTAATCTCCTTTTCATCTCTTTTACCCTCCTTTCTCGAAACCATTCAGGTTATACTATTGTCTTTTCCTCCCGCCAATGACTACTGTTTTAACAAAATCCCTCCTGCTGATATCTTTCATTATAACCCCCTGTTTTAAGGTTGATAAAATTTCCGACCCACACAAAGTCAACCAGACAAACCATCTAAAAAATGCATCACCTCCTTTCTAAGAGTTTTGCCTGATTATCTCTGCAACGCAGGTAAAATTGCCACCAAACAGGACTCGCTTAAATCTCAGGTTCTATTACCTTTTGTTGAAAATGAAAGTAGGCACAATCCTCGCACGAATAGCCACAGTAGATTTTTTTATGCCCGACCTCCATCCTTAGGGTATAGCAATTGATAGATTTAGTTTTATACACGAGACAATCCTCACAGTTTCGCTCAGGGAGGACATGATCGTTCATTTTATTTTTGTAGAATTCCCAACAGAATGTTGGCAGGTTCGCAATACCTGTCAGGGTTTTTAGGTCAATGCCTATTCCCTCAGGTGCTGGAAAGGGGATGTTATTACTCTTCAGAAATAAGGATAGGTCTTTTGGTAGTACTCGCCAATGTCCAGAGGTTCCAACCCGATATCCCTTAATTTCCCCTTTTTCTAACCATCGTTTAACAGTTTCCCTCGAATGGTGGCAAATTTGGGCGATGTCGGATGTGGTAAATGCCCTTTTTTTCATATTTGTTTGTTTTGTGTCTTTTGTTTAAATTACCATGATATGATAAAATTAATTTGTCAAGATTTTTTCTAATCAGAAGCATTAATAGGCATGAGATTGTATCTAACGCCCAAATTTCGATAAAAAAGGCCCTCTTAATCCATCCTCTGTTTTGAAATCAAGGCTAATAAATTCCCATGAAGTATTAAGGCTTTATGAGGAGTAATGCGTAATTGGTGGGATTTGAGAATCTGCCTCTGGCCCAGAGGGGCCTATGACCCGGAGGGAGTAATCTATGTATACATTTGATGCATTGGAGTTGGGAGAGGAGTATCTTTTTTATTAAATATCTAACATGATATGATTATTCCTATTTCGTAAAATCAGCAACCATATCCACAATCTTGCTAAAACTCTTTGTATAGGGCATATCCTCTTTATCCATCCATGCTACACTACCTATATCGCCCTCAATTACAATTTCAGGCTCTAATGGCAGACTACCCAGTAATGTCAGGCCTGCCTTTTTGGCAGTTATCATTCCACCATCTGTCTTAAAGAGATCAATGGTTTTCCCACAGTAAGGACAGGTTAAGCCACTCATATTTTCAATTAACCCAATGATATTCATATTGACCTGATGGCAGAAATTGATTGACTTTCGCACATCGGAAAGGGAGATCTCCTGTGGTGTGGTTACAATAAGTGCCTTGGTGTCTGGAATGGTCTGGGCAATGGTTAATGGTTCATCCCCTGTGCCAGGAGGACAGTCAATAATAAGGTAGTCCGAACTGCTCCAGGCAATGTCATTGATAAACTGCTTAATAACCCCTATCTTTAACGGTCCTCGCCAGATCGTTGCGGTATCCTTGTCTCCAAGCAGAGCCTCTATAGACATAACCTGCATGTTTGGGAGATAGCTTAGGGGAATCCCTTTTTTGAGCCCGGGAGAGGAAACTATTTCCCCCTTGAGGCC